>Ga0214542_1000046_pt1 | contig 147145 bp, 83 predicted proteins | sample CNSS1metaG_FD_160096 | JGI IMG/M metagenome (GOLD analysis project Ga0214542, IMG submission 160096) | Root nodule microbial communities from cowpea collected in UCLA plant growth center, Los Angeles, California, USA - CNSS1 | ecosystem: Host-associated > Plants > Roots > Nodule | place: USA... | reverse complement strand
AACAGTTTTTTTTTTTGTTTTTTTTTTTTTTTTTTTTTTTTTTTCTGATGTCAATGCCCAGACTGATTGAGGCGTGTACTAGAGCATCCTTGGGAGGGCATTTATCTAACTAGGACATTTTATGCGTGGGGTTGGATACTTATGGGTAAGCGGTCCAATAGTAGATGGCATGATAGCTCAACAATCCTTTTTAGGACAAATTTTGATATTCATATTAGGAAGTTTTAAGGTGAGGATCGTCCATTTATATACTATAATTGGTCTTGTATATAGTCTATGATGGATTTCTATTAACATTCTTGCTTTTGGGTGCTATTTTGGAATTCTAAAATAAGATGTAAAATTTCATGTCTAGAACAAATTTCTACTTGAATTTTCCTCTCTAATTCTAGAACAAATTTTTCAAAATTAAAAATTAATAATTTAGGCCAATGATCTCCATAGCTTTAGTCATGACATAATGTGTTCAATTGGGTCCCATGGTCCTAAACTTCTTTTACCTTTTTCTTTCTTATTTATGCAATCATTATTTAAGTAGTTTGTTGCTGTATGCTTTAAAATTGTGACTCGGGACTGCTAATTGAATTGTAGGGTGGGATGACAGCGTCAGATCAGAAGGATCTTCTGGTTGAACAAGTCAAAATGCTAGCTGGAGATGTTGCTTTAAGTACTAGCACTCTGAAGCGGTTGATGGAGCAATCTGTAAATGACCCTGAAGGCTCCAAAATTCAGGTATTTTGCTTTGTTTTCAGACAATGTCGCATTAACTTTCTCTCTAATATTTTTTATTCGTCAATAATGATGTCTCCAAATACACGTTCTAACAATGTCAATCGAGTTTGTTTGATGCATTTACTGATGCCAAACAACACTCTGGTATTGTTTTGATTCCCCTCACATTTTTCTGTAATCCTTAGTACTTGACATGCCATTTTTAATCGATTGATAAAATTATAACAAAAGTTACTATCTTCATTCCTAACTGAAATGCTTGTGTTCTTTAAAATGCTGTCTCAATTACAGATTGAGAACTTGGAACGTGAGATCCAAGAAAAAAGGAAGCAAATGAAGGTGTTAGAGCAAAGATTAATTGAAATTGAGACCGGAGATTCTCCAGTGTCTAATTCGTCACTAGTTGAAATGCAGCAGGTTAGAGATATTGTTGGTATTGAAATTTAACAAATATAGATTTGAAGCCTGGAAATTTATGTAAATGCTATGAAAAAGGTCATATATGCTTTTTCTTTATGGTTTTGTTGTTACAGACAGTGACAAGGTTAATGACTCAATGTAATGAAAAGGCCTTTGAGTTGGAGGTGAGTAGTATTTTAACTTTGTTCGGGTGTTATTGAGCTGTCATTTTGTTTCCAATATTGTGTCCCCCCTCCCTCGAGTATTTAGCAAATGCATTATACGTTTTAGCATATCCGTGATCAACGATGGCCACTCTTTCAAAAAATTAATGTGTTTTTAAAATATCTGTAGCTAAAATCTGCAGACAACCGTGTCCTTCAGGAACAGCTAAATGATAAGGTACTTGCTTTTATTAGTCTTACTGCTTTCTTACTTTTTGGCCTTTTCTTTCCACTTTTGAGCTAAGCTACTTGGATCCTTATGCCAAACCTTTTTTTTCCCTACCTGAAATTAAGGATGATATAACTTCATCAGAATACAAGTTTGTGTTGGTAGTCTTCCTCATCAGTTTTTTCTTTTCTTAACAGTGTTCTGAAAACCGAGAGCTTCAAGAAAAGGTGAAGCAGCTAGAGCAGCAACTTGCAACAGCTCCTAGTGGTACATTGTTAACGTCTTCTGAACAGTGTGCATCAGGAGAACACGCTGATGAGTTGAAAAAGAAAATACAATCCCAGGTAGCTTTTCTTTTGTAGTAGTATAGTTGAATATTTTATATGCTTTTTTGTCAGTAATTAAATCAAGCTGCAGAAGTTGAAAACTTTGACTAGATAAAAAATGATTGATTAGACCAAAACTTACCTTATAGAAAGCTATGTAACTTTATTGGAAAGCATAAAGGTAGTTACACTGGTAAAGTTAATTGTAGGCACCGCACAAAATTGCACAAAATTATAAGCACCATTCAATTAGAGTCATAAGTTGAAAGGATATTTATTGACAATTCCTTCTTGAGTGGATTGTCTAAAAACATTAATATTATAATGTTTTGTAAAGCCTATAAAAGGCTAATCTTGTACCAAGAGTAATGCATCAATTTTAGATTGAAATATATTGAGTAGAAACACTCTCTTCCTCTCTTGTTTTCACTGTACGTGTATGAGTGTTATTTGATAAAATTATGTCTCACCGATATCATTTTTGATTCTATTTACTTTGTTTTTGTTGTTTTTTCCTTCGTTTTATATAATTTTGTATTCCCATCTTATTAATGAAATTCCGTGTGAAGATTGATATTTAAAGTAATTTAAGGCTTCAGTGTTTCATCCTATACTAAATGGCCATTTCTCTTCCCTATTTTCAGGAAATTGAAAATGAAAAGCTAAAACTAGAGCAAGTTCACTTGTCAGAAGAGAATAGTGGGTTGCGTGTTCAGAATCAGAAACTCTCTGAAGAAGCTTCTTATGCCAAAGAACTGGCCTCTGCTGCTGCTGTGGAGCTGAAAAATTTGGCTGGGGAAGTGACAAAACTTTCATTGCAGAATGCAAAGTTGGAAAAAGAATTGATGGCTACGCGAGATCTGGTCAACTCTCATGGTGCTGTTGTGCAAACAGTTAACGGTATTAACCGCAAGTTCGGTGATGCAAGATCTGGAAGAAAGGGGAGGATTTCGAGCCGTGCTAATGAAATTTCAGGAGCTATTGTGGATGATTTTGAGTCATGGAATCTTGATGCTGATGATTTGAAGTTGGAACTACAGGCTAGGAAACAAAGAGAGGCAGCTCTGGAGGCTGCATTAGCCGAGAAGGAATTTGTAGAGGAACAGTACAGGAAAAAAGCTGAAGAGGCCAAGAAAAGAGAAGAGGCCTTGGAGAATGATCTAGCAAATATGTGGATCCTTGTTGCCAAGTTGAAAAAAGAAGGGGATGCTGTTCCAGAATCGAACATGGATAAAGAAAATGATGGTGCGCAACACTTAAATGGTACAAAAGTTAATGACATTGAAAGTAATATAGTTCCCAAGGAGCAGCTTTTTGATGCACCAAAAACAGATGATGAAATTCCCAAAGAAGAGCCATTGGTTGTTCGCCTCAAGGTAACCCTATTATGGAATTATTTAAATTTTTCTTCGTCTCAGAAAATTTTGAACTGATTTTCAGTTAGTTTTAAAATTATTGAGTCTGGTCGGGAATAAGGAAAATAAAGAATAAAGACAATGAATAATGGATATTAAATCAATTTGATTTGATTTTGATAAAAAAAAATACGGACCCAATATTTTTATGTATCTATCTATAGTTTATCGGTTTAAATTTCAACACTATTTTTGCAAACTAACTTGTATGTGCTGTCTTTATATAGACCATTCTCATTAATATTTATCTCTTCCGAGTCTATAGAGTGATTACCATAAATTTGATTAGGGGTTACAACTTTCTCCTTCTATTAGTTCAGAGTAGCAAGCTTAACTGAGCATTATTATACTTCTATTCTTTCGTTGAAAATACACCGAAACAGTCCATTAAGTAGGCCTAATCTTATGTAGGAAGACATACAAATCTGACAAAAGAAAATTGTCTGTAATTTTATATTTAATTAAATAACTTATTTTATTTATATATCATAATGATCGTCTCGAGAAAGCCAAATGAAAGAATATCTCTTGCAAACTTGTAGTTATAAAAAGAAACGATATTTCTCAGTATTTAAATTGCGATCTGCACTGAACTACTTTCTGTAACTTACAGAAAGTCAACCACATTTATTTTAGTTCTTAATAATCAATGCATTGGACCTTCATCGTGAAAATGAGTAAGATCTTGTTGAATAGATTTTACTATATTTCTTGATTGAGAAATTATTCAAATATGACTTCTGATCATAGCTTGTTTGTTCTCTTTTATTTTTGTAATGCATGACTAAAAGAAAACAAATTATAATTGAATAAAAATAATGATAAAAACACTAACTCAATATTAGTTGTATTCTTAGTGCACGTGGACATCATTTGAGAGATTTTCATTTTCTAAAATTTGTTATGCAACCCATTTCTGAGACTTAAATGAGTTATGTTAATAAGGTTGGTAGAATTTATGATTTCAGGCGCGCATGCAAGAAATGAAGGAAAAAGAACTCAAGTACCATGGAAATGGCGACGCCAATTCCCATGTTTGTAAAGTATGTTTTGAATCCCCAACTGCAGCAATTCTACTTCCATGCCGGCATTTTTGTTGTAAGTCTTTTCCTATCTTGTCTGAATCTGTTAGTCTAACTTTTGTTGGTGATTTTATTTTGTGTATACAATTTTTGTCAGAATACTTATAGCCTCTCGTTTGATCTTGCAGTGTGTAAATCTTGTTCACTTGCTTGTTCTGAGTGTCCAATATGCCGCACAAATATTACAGATAGGATTTTTGCTTTTACATAACAGAGGTCCTGCCATTATCTTTTACAATATTATTGTGAACTGCATCAAAATGAGTAAAATATTAACTATTCCCCTTTTCGGTTTTCTAATCTTTGCAGGTATCCCATTGAGTTAATATACTCCATGCTATAATGGGTGTAATTCTTTTATTAGTTTGCTTGTACGTAAAGCCGTTCAAAAGGTATATCAAAATTTTCTTTCTTCTATACTACCCCATGGGAACTGTATAATAGGGGAGACAAAGGGGTGTGGAGAAAGAATGTAAAAAGGAAAGAGGTGCAAACTGCACTGCTAAAGTACATATGCACTATACCTATGTTTTATAAATCCAGCAGAATTTTGTTGCCCATCCTGTGGTCCTTTACTGAGTGTAAGTGCAGTGAGTTATTTTTTTTTGTTCGTTCTGCGGATGCACTGCCATCGTTGTTTCATACCCATTATCTATCAGTACGATACCCATATTTAATGGGGTCCCAGTACCAGTCTTGGAACATAGTTGCTTTGTTAGAGTTTAACCGGAATCTTCGCGAGTCTCTCTTCAAAAAACTATCTTATAATTTTAACTTTTGGATATGTTTTAACGAACTTCTCTAAAAATATTTCTAAGAGAAAGTATAAAAAATAATTTGTGCTTGAGTTACAGATAAGAATTTAACAAAGATACGTGAGAAATTTTTCACCAAAATTAATTTTTACATTAGTAATATGTATAGGATCATAGGGAAAAGTAGATATACGAAGAGGTTAGGCAAATTATAGAGTTGTTTTTAGGCGTGGGGTGATCTACTTAGAGAGGGCGGTTGCTCGCAATAACCAATTCGAGACTCGTGGGCATGGCTACATTACTGGTGTTTAGCACTAATTACAGAAGATCAGTGTTTGTGAACTAGTCCCTAGTGATTGGTCATATATCGTAGCCTCACTTAGTAGATAAAGTTTTCTTGTTTTTTCTTCTTTTTAGAAAGTGTCTTTCGTTTGAGTAGTTTTCACAACACGATATGTGAACAAATACTTTTAAGAACAAAAAAAAATTGAAACCGTCATTTGATTTGGATAACTCTAATAGACTAACTTTAATCCCCTAATTGCCACTTTTGGTAATTTCTAGATGTCACCGAGGAAAATGTATAATAATTTTAAAAATAAAATATTTGTAAAGTGAAATAGAATAACATTGAAGTGACGTTCTAATTTAGCTAAAGAGAGTTGTATTGCTTAATTTGATAAAGTGAATAAATCGTACCGTTTTCACGTCAAATAAATCAAACAAATACTATTTAATGAGATTTGGTGCTAGATAAATTGAGGATTTAATTTAAACGTAGTCACTGTTTATGTTTATCATTTTAATATTTTGATAATAACTTGGTTAGCCTATTTAACTGAAAAAACTTCGTTTTGTTGGGCTTTATTAATTAAAATAGTACTCAGGAGATGTTCTTGACTTCCGTTTTGATTCAATTATAGGCATATAAATCGTAGTTACGTTTAACGTTTGGCATCTGCGGTCTTCAACATGGGAATTGTTCTGGTCGAAAAGTAATTTCGTTATACATGGTGCAGAGCTTAGTTTTTAAGATAAGTTTATTTTGATGAAATAATATCTTTAATTTTTAAGAAATAAAAATAAAATGACTTCTTCGATTATATTGAACATGTCATCTTAATATGAACAGAAAAGCAATACTGGTGTCTGTTTAAACCTTGCTTTTAGTTGAGGTAATTGACATTAAAATGAACCATATGCACCGGGTATCGGAGGCAACTATGATTAAAGAAAAACATCTCCCTCTTCAGGTTGGGTAAATAACATAAGAGCTTGTTTAAATAAGTAGTTTAATTAGTAATAAAATCTCATCATATAAGAACATAATCATAAACTCCAGGAAACTTTATAAAGCAAGGTAGAAACACGTTTGGTAAACTTTATCTTATGATTTATTAAGAAAAAATACGTTCAGTATCAAATATTTAAGATATGACTTATGGTACGCTTAATCGGGAGGGAAAAATATAAACCAAAGAAACTACTAATAAATATACATTTTCTTTTGTTTGTTTGGAGAAAACAATATACAAGGAAGAGGGAGAATAAAGTGAAAACAAAAGAAAGTTAACATACATTTAGGTCTAAAATAAACTTTGAAATACAGTTAAAAAAAAAAAAGCTTGATTATTATTTTTTATGCTAATATTTATTTTTGGTTCGATTAAATCTTTTATGTGTTAAATCGACTCAGTGTAACTTCTTTTCTTTAAGTCATTCAAAAAATGACCATATGTCCATAAAAAATTTAGTCATTAATTGAGCTTATATTTTTTTTGGACTCAATTGAGTTCCAAAATTGGTTAGAAAAAGATATTGTGGTTAGTTTGGTAAAATCAATGTTAACAATCTTAAAAAGTTTAAGTCTAAATTATCTTCTCCATCTCTAATCCCTTTTTTCTATGGATACAATCTCACTTAAATTATCTCCTTTTTATCTAAGATTATCTAAAATCACAAATATAATATTTTCATTAGAAATGAACACATGAACCCATTTTTGACTTTTGGATCCGTTCCCAAAATCTGTAAAAATACAAGGTTGACAAAAAATGGATCAAATTGTCTTAATATAAAAAATATAGGACCAAACTACCAGTTAAACCTTTTATTTTACTTCAATACTGTTACTTTTCAAACAACATTAACATTAATTTAACATATAATAAAACTTAATTGAAAAAAATATTAAACCAAAAACAAATCAAAGTCTAAAATATAAGCCAACAACAATAATTAAACAAAAAACATAAACGTCTTGTAAAAATTAAATTGATTTTTTTTCTCTAGCAAGATTCAAAACTGAATTCACACAGAAAAATAACACTTTAATTATCATTGCACTAAATTAACTAATGAAAATATAATTAAAAGAAATAGCAAATAATAAAAGAGGTAAATACTAGCACTATTTTTTTTTTACTTTGATGACCGAGTTTATATTTGAATTATTATATGCAACTTTACTTCTTCGTTTTTTCTTTCCATTTAAGTTTTAAAATTTTCTCTATTTTTTTCACTTTTTCTTTATATTCAAACAATGTAAATCTTAAAAGGAGAATAATTTTAAAATAAAATAAAAGAATAATAAATACTTGAAAATTTAAGTGTGAATCATGTAAAAAATAGAAAGTTGAGTTCAAAGATTTATAAATTCATTATTTATGGCAATTGCTTATTGCTTATGTATGAATTAGACTTATCTATTATTAATATTATATTTATTGAAAGTACTAATATAAAGAGAGTCACTTTATAAACTTTTACATGTGATCCTAGTTTAATGAACCTATCACAAATTATATACCGAATCCTAATTAGAAAAACTGATCACAAATTTGCTTACCCAATCCTCATTTACGAACACCCTTTGCTGTCAATATTTTATAAATATCCTTCGATTTATTCTCTTCTCCCTTTATCTTTGTGAGCATCAAATAACATGTTTCTTCCAACACAACAACTCAGAAGAACAATTAGATTTAAGAAGATTGAGTCTCTGTTCAACTAAACCTTGGTGTATAATGCAAGGTTGAATTTAATTTAACAACGCATCTTGATCATAATAAATATCGAAAAATTATGATACGAATCCAGTTCTAATGAAATTTGAAAGAGAAATGAGGCTTGTACCAACCCCCCATGTTTTTGAAGCTTGCGTGAAGTCGTTCTCTGAATATCCCCAAGGTGACGAAATTAACAGCTTCAAAAATCTTGCTATCCATCACGATCAATCAACGTCGCATTACAACTAGGCAAAAACTGTCGGTTGTTCTTGTTTTTTAATAGCATTGACTACGAATTATGACAATTTGATAGCCATGTTACCAAAATACTCCATAGCTTTAAAGATTCATAATTCATTAGCAACACCTTTTTTATACGCATAAAGTTACAAGTCATATCAGAAAATGCTCGATTTCCAGTTCGAGAAAGTGGAGCATGATATTCTCAGTTGCGCTATTTCAATGAATTCATCTTCATATTTATGGAAGCATGGACCCCAAAATAATATTATACTAATCAGTCAAATCAGAACAATAAGAACAATAAAAAACAGTTTTAAGAGGCTGAAATAGTGGTTGGAACTCGGGAGTGTAGAATGAAGAATAAGTTTATAAAAAGAATGCAAGCAATCAAGCACAGAACCCAAAAAGAAATGCAGATAACAAAACCATAGAAGATATTTTCCAACAGATTTTTACAAGTACTTGGTCTAGATTTTTTCTCAATCGACAACCAGTTTAAGAAACGGCACAACACAACCATATAACACCCCCCATTTGGAATTTCCTAAACTCCAACCAACCAAACACGTCCTAACTTGAACTAGATCTTGCTCCTGAAACGCGCAGCCATGGTTCTGCTTCTGCGACCACAACGACAATACAACAGCAACAAAAAAAAAACACGGTTCAAAGTTGTTAAGCGAAACCTCAGAACAAAAACAAGTTTTGTAAGTTGTATATTATATTATAAGGTGTAAAGCAAACCTTACAGAAACCATTATTAGGTGGGAATGAACCATCGAGAAGTTCTTCGAAACAGTAACCGGGTATGGTCTCGATCAAATACTCAGAAATGCTGCTGGTGGAAACCGAGCCAGTGTCACTTCCCACGTTGTCTTCAGCCTTGCAAGAGGAGCTTAGATTTTCATTGGAAATTGATCTGGGTGTGTTGATTCTAGATCGAGCGTTTTTTCCTTCAGTGAGTGTATCGGTGCAATTGGTGGAGGAGGAAGCAGAATCCAAAGAATTTGCGGAGAGCTTCACCCCGGTGAGAAGAAACCTGTTATGCTTCTGAGTATGCTCGTTGGCTCTGTGGATTGGAAGGTCACATTCCCTGCAGAACAAGGCCCTGTCCTCTTGGCAGAATAGATACGCACGCTTCTCCTGTTAAAAGAAGCCATCTTTTTAAGAAAAAAAAAAACGAAGTTTGGTTTTTGAAGATGCAAGAAGTTTAAGGAGTGAGTGTACTTGGCAGATATCACAGAGAGGAAAGTCTTTGGAGGTGGGGAAGATGAGAGAGAAACGAGGGTGTTTGGTTGCGAGCTTGTTGGCGTGGTGAATGGTGCGATCGCAGGCATGGCAAAGAGCAGCTTCATCTGCAGGACAGAAAACAGTGGCTTCCATTTTGTCACAGACATCACAGTGGATCTTCATGTTGGAAGAGTTAGAAGAGAAGAGAAGAGAAGAGAAGAGAAGAAAAGAGAAGAAAAGAAAAGAAGGTTGAATTGATGATGGTGGTGGGGTGAGAGTGTGTATGGGGACAAAAGAATTATGGGCGACTTGGCTTTAGGTTGAGCCCTATTTAGTGTCTTCTGACTTTCACAGAAATCTGGATTGGGAGAGCACCAACTTGCTTCTCCTTCTGAAAATTTTTATTCTCAACATATTCCAAACACCTTTCACTCTCATTCTCTCTGCTTCGCTACTTCGAAGGCATGGCCTGCGTTATCTTCATTCTATTGCTTCGTTTTATGTTTTCTTCTTCAATTTAATGAAAATAAAGTCTTGTTATGAACTTAACACTGATTTAACATGTTAAACAACTTTCCTTCCTGTAATTTGAATACATTACATGTAGTCCTTACTTATTCGTTAGTTTTGGTTATCACTTCAATCCTTCTTATTGTTGTGTTTCAGACCATCTTTAATAACTTTGCACCATTGCCAAACTCTTCCCTCATAGTTTATTAAAGGGTTAAATATTTTGGTCCCTTAACTTTCAATGAATTTTGGAATGAGTCTATTTCAAAACTTTGGACCAATTTAGTCTTTCATCTCTCGAAATATGTGGATTTATTCCTTTTAATCAAATTTTATTAGATTTATTTGATGTTTCGTATGCATTTCAGAATTGTATTTAAGTTGTTTATACTGTTTGACACATTTTTAATTTAATGTTAAGTCAAATACTATTATGAAGCACGCTTGAAATTTTAAATAAATTTAACAAAATTTTATTAAAATGACTAAATTCATGTATATCGAAAGATAAATGACTAAATTGGTACAGAGTTTCGAAATAAACTAATTTCAAAATCTATCGAAAGGTAAGAGACCAAAAACATATTTAACCCGTTAATAAACAAAGGATGATTTTTTGTTGAAGACATGGAAAAATGGTAAGAAACTATTTAAAACGTCTTGAGTTGTTATGAAGTTAAATGCTACTAGAAACTATTTAAAACTATTTACTCACGTAAAATGATACTTGACAAAAAAAAATTACAAACTTTTACAAACTACCTTTTTAGCTAAAAAGGTACTAATTTATTATTTCATTTTGGTTAAAAAAAATATTTTATTTTATTTATGGAAACTTTGTCAAATTTATCAAAAATAATTGTCAAAAAATAATTTTTCATTTACACTATTTATCAAAATTTAGGAAATATTAAATCTTATAAAATATGTAAAAATAAGCGGAAGAGGAAAAAATATAGAAAAATAATCGAAGCAATATCTCCTCATGAAACAATTTTAAAGATTCATTTTCTATAATGGCAAGTTAGATATATTATAATATAATTTCATATATTTTCTCTATACTTTATTTCTCTTTTTATCTTTCTCTCAAAAGACAAGTTATGATGAGACATTTCATTACACTTGCTATTTTTGTACCACTAAATGATTTTATTTTGATCGATTGCTTGCCATATTTAATTTCCTTACTTTTCTAGAAAAATTAAGGGTGCCATTTTAATATAGTATTAAGAAACCGAAATTGGACAAAAGAAGAGTAAAAGAAAGATATTAATAAATGCGGGAAAGAGAGTGAGAAGTGGTTTCAAAGTTTAAATTGCTTTTATTATGAAGTAGTTATGAAGAAACAAGTTCATGCATGCAAGCTTATCTAGCATAATAGCGTCATTAAGAGCCATCGCCATTAATGAGATCAAACACTTGTTTCTAAAATTATCAAAAATATTTAATATATTGATAACAATTAAAATATATCACAAAATCTTGTTCTTGAAATTGGTTATAGAAATTAAATTAGGATATAAATTAATTATCTTGGCAATGGTAATATTTGAGTGATAACTCTCAACGATCTTCTAGCACATATATACTGTGTGACATTATGAGGCATCAATTATTGTGACATGCCATACCTAAAAAAGGAAATTTATGAATATATAAAAGGAAACAACTTTTTTGTCAAAATATAGGTCCCTACTTCCTATTCTTATAAACTCTTGTCAGACCCTCTTTCCACACTTTGAATCGATACCCAAATTTAAAATGCCAAATAATGAAATGGATTCAACAGTAACATGAAAGTACCACTGAATTTTATAAATTTTTTAAATACTTTTTTTGAATGTGTTCCTATTCCTTGTTTTCTTAATTTACAAAAAATAGTTCTAGAAAACAGTATTCACAACTTTATTAATGAAACTACTCATACAATAAAATATGTATTACTTTTTTATTTTCATTAAATTTTAATAAATCTTTGAGATTTTATCAAAAGTGAGATGCCAATTTATTTTTTAATAATATTGGATATCCTACATCAAACAAATTCATAATATATAGTAAGGTACTCATCTTACAAACTAATTTTGTAAGATTAAATTAGACTTAAGATTCACTTTTAATATAATATCAAAGTTATTATTTAAAAAAGTAAATTATCTTAAAATATTTTGTTTCATCTATTATCAAACCGCTAACGAATTATTCATTGATATTTAGTTTTACGCACTCTTAATCCCACATGTTGCAATTTATTTGAGTTTTGATCACTCTTAATCCACACTGTTCGAAACATCTTCAAACTCAACGTGTTCAGATATTTCTTCCGTTGAAATTAGTTTCTGTTATCGATCATTTGTGTGATCGACCAAGATTCAATTATACGACGATGATTATGTCGTGTGAGAGATGTTTTTTTTTTATATAATTTGTTCCACTTCATTTAAAATTAAAGTATACTTTATATTTTTCTTAGGAGAAGATTTTATATTAAATGATACAAGTATAATAGTAATGGTTTGAGATGTATATATAGAGAGAGAGAAGAGAGTGGAGATGGAAAAGTGATTAAAGTAGTGACTCCACAGATGGAACTAAACGACAAAGAACACTTTTTTTGTGAGTGGATATGGATGATGATTATTATTATGATCACGGTTTTAGAATCTTTGAACAAGATATGTTCTATGATATGCAAGTTGTCGGCACCAATAAGGTAAGTAGCACAACTTTGGGATCGTTGCCAATTAATTTAAATCTCATACCCTTTCATTATTATTATTCACTACTAGTTTTTCTGGGATGTGTGCTCTCTTTCTAGCACAAAATATATTTAAATGCATTCTTCTTTTTGCAGTCTAATAAAACATATTACTAAAATACTAAGATTGATTTTAAATGAAAAATAATATAAGTACAACATGTTAGTTAAAACATATCTGAATAAAATTCAAATTATTTTTATGATATATAAGAAGATAATATGTGTGGGGGAGGGGAGAGTATGAGTGAGGAGGTATCAAATATAATATTAATTCTTGTTAAAGTTTGTGGATATATATATATAATATATATAATTATTCAGGCTCACACCCATATTCATTTGATGGGTAAACACTTTAACCATTGCATGTTTGTTTAAATAGGTCAAAAGGAGAAAAAGGACGATTTCTAAAGAGAAAAAAAGAGGAAAATAAAGTGATTTACATGCACATTCTTTGGGTAAACAAATGAAGGGCGTTTTTGAATTGGAGTTAAAAAAAATCAAGTTTTGAAATTGAAAATCAAGAAAAAAGTTTTATGATTTTTTTTAAAAAAAGTCTTGAAAGTGATTTATAATTCAGGAGTTTAATAAAATAAAATAAAAATTTACCAAATATCATTTGTGAAGTAAAATAAATTCGAGTTTGATTTCTCAAACTGAAAATTATACACAAACAAAAAAATCAAGATCAAGTTTAACTTTTGTGTAGTTAAGAGAGAATGATATAGGACTATTCCAAGATTTCTTACAAGAAGAATTTGAAGATGAACATTTACCATTTAAAAGATAGTTTTTAGAAAAATTAATTTATGTTTTTAGATTTTGGGCTTCCTCTTAGAAATTAGCTATGTTGTATGTTTTTGGGCTTTGGACTTTCTTTCATAAATTAGTTTATGTTTTTATGTTTTGGGCATAGGTTTTCTTAAACTGATGTGCCTATATATAGAGGTACCAAAAACAATGTAGATACTTTTAGTCATATATTGAATTTGATTTCATTAAAGAGATGATTCCCTTTGTTCTTGGCTTAGGCCTTCAGTTCTTATCAAATATTAACATTTTTGGCGAATCTCCACTTGACTTATCAATCTATTAGATTGTGACGTCTTCCATCTCTGTATTATTTCACGTTCTTTTTCTGATTTATTCGTGTCGTGTCTATTGATGATTTAAATTCAGAAACGATCATACTCTTCCCTGAATAGGACCGTATAATAAAAAGAAAAATAATGAGTAAGAATTTAAGAGTAAAAGAAGTAAGATAATTTTGTAATACTAAAATACTTATAACAAGAATAAAAAAAATTGGAGAATTTGAAGAGTTATTTTGTACTCAGTAAATTAAAACTATTAATAAAAATAAAATAATAGGTATAATGTTGTTTGTTATAGAAAGAGTAAAATGAATTATTGGTATAATTTATGTTACATTATAGAACGAAAACAAATCTCACTCTTATGCAGTGAAAAGGTTTATGAGAGGTGCAAAATTTTCACTGGTGGTCTCACTTTGTCTTTATTCATTTGTACCTATTCTTTCCATTTAAGATACGGAATATAAATATTGGGATACGTGTTTTCCTATCTCTTTTTCTTTTTTATTTTCATTTAAAGCAATGTTATTTAAACCAGGTAGAGAACAAATAGAAAGTGATGAAATTAAATTATCTATTTCTTCTGATTTTAATATTTTTTTTTAATTTATAATAACAATAATAAATATAATTAATCTTACGATATAAATTTTAAAAATAAACAGATTTTAATTCGTAAAACTTAAACGATTAATATTTTAAAAATTTTGGTGATGAAATTATATGAAAGGTTGAGTTCAGATATAGATGAAATCTAAGTTCTCAGTGGTAGTGAAAGTTGAAAAGGTTTTGAAAGTCCCTTACATTCTGTTTGCTCTGCACCTTGCATTATTCAAATCTTTAGTATGACCAACATTTAACCCTTTAACGGGACCCCTTTTCTTTTGTACTTGCCCGTGAATTTTATCCAATAATCCACTTGATAAATATTATATTCATATTTTATAAAATAACATTTTTTTTATTCACGAATACAAAAAATCAGGTTTAAATATAACATTTTTATTTTCAGTGGGTTGAAATTATGCACATATAACATTTAATTGAGATGTATAATTTGTTTTGTTTGAAAATTTATTAATGAGCCCATGACCCTTCGCGTAGCTTCTGCCAGCTCACCCACTGAATGCTTGGTGTATTTGTTACGCCAACTTGTGAATTTAATTATATATACTTCTTTTCCTTTTACATTAATACGTGTCCCACGCACTGTTTCATTCCCAATATTCGTAAATAAATATAACATTAAATCCTTTTGTCTTTTGCTTTTTTCATTTAAAATATCCAAATAGGTTTTTAATTTTTATTTAATTCAATTGAATTTTTTACTTTTTTTTTTCATACTCAATTTTAATATTCAGAATACACACTACACTTTGCATCTCCCTTTCATACTCAATTTCCATAAATATGTAATTGTCGGATGGATTTGGATGAAAATTTCTCTTCCTTGTAGGGATAAATAAAGAGATAATGAGAAAAAAATATTTCAACACCTACACTTTTACTTAAATATCCATCCTTTTCTTTTATATTCCAATAATAATAATATCAATCTTGAAATTAAAAATATTAAAAAAATTATGATAATAATAATAATAATTATTATTATTATTAAATCTTTTGGATAATTAATAATATTTTAATTTAATTTATATTAACTTTAATTATAAGGATAAAATTGTAATGGAACAATATTATCTATTAAAATATTTTTAAATTGTTCGATTCAAAATTATTAAAAATATAAATATGAAGGTAACGTTTACCTCTTTAAAAGATTTTTTTAATACTTTTTTATTATAATTTTAGTGAGACGGGGTTTATAAGTTTTTTTGCGGGTGTTGAAAGGAAAATGAAGCTGCAAAAAGAAACAGCCCGAAGAATAAAATGATGGGAGGAATGAGCCGTAATAAAAGGAATCAAAAACAGAAGAGTTTTCTTTCTCCACCCTATTCTCTCTTTCCTGCACCCAACATTTCTGTCCTTCCCATTTTGCCCCTACAAATTATATATTAAAGTATTAAATATTATGGTATGTTGCGTGCCCAATTTGCCCTTTATATTCCTCTTCGTATTTAATAAGTTTGAACTTCTTAAAGAGTTCATAGTTGTTCTTCATTCAAATATAGGAGTATTCAATATTAGATCAGTTCCTTGGAAAATTAAATTCAACGTTTGATTGAATTGGTGCTCTTTCGATTTTAAGAAAAAAAGTTCAATCCGGATAAGATAAAGTCGATAGAAATCAATTATCACGGACAATAATATTAATAAGTAATAAAAGTGAATAATTTTCTCCTACATTATTATTTAAGTCAACTAATATTATATTAGTAATGATCATAGATAACTAATTTTAAGTTAATCCAAAGAAAAAACTCTCTAATTTTAAGTAAAACTTTTATGTTTTAGTTTACTATGTCTTTAGTCTTGATTTTTTCTAGATCGACACAAAGGTACGAGGAGAAAAAACAATATTGATATCTCATATTTATTTATAAAGTAAAAAATTGATGTTATTTTCATTTTCACACTTATGATTATGAGATTTTTGTTCATAGAGTATATTTACGCATGTCTATGTATCTGGGTTTTTTACTATATATTTCAAATAATTTTTTTATGAAAGATATAAATCACAGCAAATAAAATATTATAATATAAGTATTAAATATCAAATTATACTCTTTTTTCCAATATCAAATATAAACAAATAAATTATTATTATAAAAATATCAAATAAAAATAGAAAGTTATAAAAAACAAATAATAATCAAATACAAAATAAAATTCATATAAATTTTGTATATAACTTGACAAATTGAAAACATTTTATTATTTTGAAAGAGACTGATTCTGAAAATAGAGACAGGATACATATCTTCATCTTTATTCTCAATTTAAAAAATAAATATTATTTATGTTTATATTTATACGTTTAAATAATGTTTACGAAAAAAAAAAAAAACATTTGTGATAAGCAATTATATACGTATGATTTTGGTTGTAAAGGTAGTGAAGCATTTTGTTGGATATAGCAAGCTTGTAGATTAGGAAAAGGTGGAATTGGCAAAGGATGGGTGTTGAAAAAATTAAATCTAGGGTTTCGGGTTTAAGTGTTATGATAATGACCGAGAAACGTAAAAAATGTGAGTTTCCAGAAAGTTGATAAAGTTGATAGATAGTGTCGTATTGTAATGAAATGGAAAGATTAGGGAACTTATTGTTTATTAATTAATATTATCAGACGCATCAAATTCTATGCTAATTACGTGTGAAGACCAAACAAAAGTCAATATATGCTGCATGCATTCCTTATAATATTCGATTAGGGACACCATTTTAACACCTAAAGTACCTGTTTATTATCTGTCTTGTTTAAAATGTATGTTTTGATATTGGTGGGTGTTTTTTATTTTGTTTATTTACATGTATACATAGATTTTTGAGTCCGTCACGATTTTGTTTTTAAGAGATGTCTCTATAGTAGAGAAAAATAAAAGTATTTAAATTTTATTTGACCTCGACACTTAAACGATGTGAAATTTATTAGATGTATCGGAACAAAATATAAACTTAAATAGACACGTAATTTTAAAATATAACTGAAATAGTATTATATAATAAAATATTTATAAAAACAAATTTAAATAAGTTAAATTTTATAAGTATAAATAAAAATGTGTATACATAAATTAAACTATAAATATTTATCAATAATTTCATCTTGTAAAGTTTATAAACAAAAATCAGTAATATAGAAAAAATATATTGAGGTTAAATACATATGTTAAGCCTTTTAAAGAAGTTGTATTTTAGAAAATTCGACATCGATAAATTATAAGTTAAATTATACAAAATATTGTGATACGATCTTTAATTCTGATTTTATATTTGTAAATATTTTTGTGTTTTATAGGTGTTCAACTTTTTGGTAACATTACATTTAAGTAAAAAAAAAATATGACAAAGACTTAAATTCATTGCTAGATTATAACTAAATATACCTTTCTTTAATGCATTACATTTATTTTTACATATGTAGTTAATTGCTATTCTTTTTTTTTTTAAGTAGAAAGAAATATTTCACAATTTTTTTTCTCTTTATATTTTATCATGCGATTTATTTTATCACAATTTTTCCTTTTTAATTTCTTGTTCTCCTTACATTGTAAAAACAAAGGAGGAATAGTTTCTGACACCATTATGAAATGTAACTCCAAGTCAAAAAGATGTTTTATCATTGGATCCTATATCGCGCAGAAAAGGAACATTTACATGCCTCATAAGATCATAATAATTTCATACCAGCAGTTAAACCTGTTTGTAACACAACTTAACCGCTAATTAATAATAATTAATTACCCTAATCCCGTTTCCTCCCAAAAATTAAGACAGAGAATGTGAATTTGTAAACTTCACTGCTGACTTTACTCTTCTTTTGTTATTCCCAAAAAGTAAATATTCACGAAAAAAAAAGTCACATTGAGATTTTCAAAGCATAACATTTGGCCTATTTTTTAATTAACATCGCCTAACTTTAATTTCTTCGTTCACACTGGTTTAAGATACCCCCACATGCTACAATTGTTCCAACCAAAACATGACATCTAAAGGTACAATAATAAGCATTGGGCATGTTACCCTTAATTTATAAGGAGAGTAATCCATTACCACACACACTATAGTTCAACCATATAATATATAGAATGATGTATTGTACATATATACTAACATTTCATATATGGATTATGTATATGTACATGTCATATTAAGGTAAATTTATTACATATAAATGCAAATTTCATAAGGTTAAATTAAATTTAAAAATTTATTCTGATAAGATTTCTTATTTGTTGAAACAAACGTATTTGTGTGAAAAACATTAGAAATATACATTCTATTATTTGTTAAAATTTCATGCTGACAGACTGCTGTTCCGGGTTGAGATCCAAGGCCCAAAGACTGTCTAAGATAGCCCAGAAACCTAGTAGCCCAGCGGCCCAAATACATAACAGTTAGACATGGAATTCCACAAAATGAAATGCATACAATGCAAATTTAGATTTTTTTTTTTAAATATCAATCATCTGAAAATCAAGAAAAAAAAGAGGATATAGAAGTATATACATTTAGAATTAAAAATAAATGGATGGTCCATTAGCGGCCTTTAACTCAATCCTAAAAAAAATCATCATGTAAAGTGAGATTTGTATCTCATTTATATACTATAAAATTGTCTTATCTCTGATTGATGTAAAATTTCGAACCATCGTCCACGGAGGAACGGCGCCAAGTGTAAGTGAATAATTTTCAAAAGACATGTTCCTAATATTTGAAGACAAATACATAGGAAAAATCACTTTTTCGACACGCTAACTTTATATCTGTCTCATACAGAACCAATAATTGCAAGTTTCAGAACATGCAAACCAAAGACATCCAAACTGTTGAAGATTCACCCTCACACTCAAGTGATTCACTCTCTAAACCCATTGCTTAATTATATATACCTGCATTTTGTCGTGAGTACCGAGTACAATGGACCCTTTAATTTGCTTTTCCCTTATTCTAACACCTTCTTTTTAATTACTGCTATGTTTTTGTGTAGTGGTTGGGTGACGTGGATTTTACTTCAACCTAGAATCGATTCTCATGCTGGTATTTTAGAACTCGAGCAAAGTGCACACTATTATATATAAATAATACTTTGGTAACAGTGATTTTTTAACAAAGAGAAGGTTATAATTACTAATTGGAGCCATGGATGAGCTCAGTGAGAGAAGAGTGTGATGAGTTGGTAGAGAAAAGAGAAGATGCAAAGAGGAACAACAGAAGTTGAAGAAGAAGTAGTGTCAAGGGGTTCTAAGTGCCAAGACTGTGGGAACCAAGCGAAGAAGGAATGTTCATATTCAAGGTGCAGAACTTGTTGCAAGAACAAAGGCTTTCACTGCCAAACCCATGTCAAGAGTACATGGACTCCTGTGGATAGGAGGCGCAACAAGGATCATCCACCTTCATCTTCGCACAACTTTCACACAGATAATATTCCTCAAAACCACAACCAGATCAATCCATATTCAGGTTACTATTTCTACACATAAATCCAAATTTAAGATCCATCTATATAACACTTTTTCCTTTTCTGTCTTTTTTTTTTTTTGTTAGTTTCAGGTTTAGAGACGAAATTTCCTTGTGCTACGAATTCGATGGCTATGTTTCGGTGCGTTCAGGTTCGCTCCATGGATGATGCGGTAAATGAAATAGCGTATCAAACAAGTGTGAACATTGGGGGGCGTGTGTTTAGTGGAATACTATATGACGAAGGCCCTGAAGAAAGGTATAAGATTGTTAACAAGGGTGAGAGTTGCAGTGGTGTTGTTGATGAACAGCATGGTTCAATCCACAGTAGAGATAGCAGTGACCCTTCTTTTCCTCCACCACCATATCCATTTCCACTTGCTTCCTTCAGACCCGGTATGCCATATTTCCCATACCCAAGATCTTAAGTAACTCATACACCTTCTTTCATTAGTTTGAACAATGATACTATAACTCTCATTTTCATTTTTATTTTTTCTATTTTTTGACGTAATTTTGTGTCGATTATTTTTTTTTTCTATTTTCTGACGTGATTTTGTGTCGATTATTGATTAATATATCATATATTTTTTTTAAAATAATCAATAATTTACATTAAATTACCTAAGAAAATAAAAGATGAGGAAAAAAGTTGAGAGTTATAATATAATTTTTGTTGTAGTTTTGACGTGTAATTTAGCATGTGGCCGCCGCTAAGTTTGGCAGTTTTGTCCTCTTGCTTTGCTGCTGCTATGATTCCCTTTTTAGATTTTTGTTGATGATAATGTTTAAATCCTCAACTCCCTCGTTATACTGCACTCTCTACACTTCTGTTACCTTTGATGATGTTTTTTTGTTATATTATTAAAAAACTGATTTTAAAAAACAACATACATGCATGGTAATGACTATCTTAAATTTTATATTAAATTATGTATATTATATGCACAAATTTGGTGATATGTGTGGAGTGAATAGAGTAGTGCATCAAACCCAACGTTTGTGGATGAGAAGATGCACACACGATACACGTACGACTAAAAGAGACAGCGTGCCGTTTGGCAGCTGAGGACTTTCCGGAGCTTGGTTTTGTAGACTTTTTTGTTCCTTTTGTTGGGAAGAAAATTATATGACACGATTATTTGATAATTTATATAAAGATAAAATAGTTTTAATAAAAGTTAATTTTTATATTTAAAAAAAAATAGTTACAAGGAGTAGTATTAAATAGTAGTTAAAAAAAAATTGTGTTTTTATTGGCTTGTAAGGAAAATTATCAAAATACAACTGTCTTTTTATTATTATTTCATCCCATGCCATGCTATCCCAATTATATATTTCACTCTTCTACTAAACACTTTTTAGAAATCAAATTAGCACGCCTTATTTTCAAATTAGAAATCAAATTTGCAGTCTATTAAGATAGTATTTTTATATTCAAGGTATTGTCGATTTCAAATTTTTTTATTTCTATCACGATTTTCTTTGTAAAAAGATACTTAAAAGGTTGAAGAAAAAATGTGTAGGGACGAAAATTCTTTTAATCATTAACTGCAAAGTTTATTTTGGTACTCAAAATAGTTTTACGTATGTTATGAGACCAGTGACAATTTAAGTAGCTTTTTCTCTTTTCAATCTTTTTGAGACAAATTTTAAATATTAAAGTTAATAAATAAAATTTTAATGTAAAAGTTGAATTTGATATACAAAAATTTTATAATGCATGTTTACCCCAATTACTGTATTCTACGGTAGGTAGGCTCCAACAAATGATAGGTCTAAATTACTCTCGTACATAATTACAATGACGAAGTATCGAAGTTAAAATGTATCAAATATTTTATTTTGTAAAATTGTGTTGAAGTAAGAGGGAAATGTATCATTATGTTATAATTTCTCACAAAAATTATCAAAACAATCAAATTAGAAAAAAAAAAACTCAGTAAATCATAAGAAACATAACTTTGTTTTGAAGAAATCATATTTCACAAACACAATTTCAACTTTTTATTTAATTTTCTGCTAAAATCACACTTAATAAACACGATTTTAATGAGAAAAAACAAAGGAAAAATTAGAGGTTGTGTTTAATAATCACATCTTCCTTAAAGTGGAACAAAAATTATATTTATCAAACACGATTATGTTTACTAATCCAATTTAACAAATCTGATAATTGCTCTATAACTTTCATTTTTACAATTTTTTCAATAGGAAATATGCAACATGAAAATGAACAACGAAGTACATATATCAATATCTAATCTTATTTACCTATAACCAATTCTCAGTTGATTCTGATGGAATTTGAATTCACACGCGTTAATATTGTGTCTGGTTTTAAGAAATAAACAGAAGAAACGAAAAAAAAAAAACCTTAAATATTGATCAAAGTTGAAATAAATGATAAATGTAGAACACATATTTTAAAAATTAATTAATGTGATTAACTTTATAAATAAATACAAATATATATACGACAAATAATATAAACTTCATAGATTGTCCTTTTTTTTTCTTCCTGTACCTAACCCATAATACATATGTAGCCTATTTGATTCTTGTCTGGAATAATATGTTAAAGTAATAGTAAATATAGTTTGATGCAATGTACCCTATAAAGCTTGGTTCGATGCTTTACTTAATGTTATTAGATACCTTTTATATGCTAATCTAATCATAACAAACATATGTTTATATACTAAGTCATGTGATAATTGGAGAGAGAGAAGCATAAAACTTATTCGTGTTTAGATTAGGCTAGGATTGTTAAAAACAAAGGTTAAAACTGGATTATTTTAATGAGTTCAATTAAAAATGAGTTTTACTTCTGAATAAAACATTTATTCTCAATTTAACAATAATTTATAACATCAGAATATATGCTTTAAATTTAAATATTAGTTGTAGTACTTTGAACTATTTAAATAATTTAAAACCCCCCAAAAAAAACAATCAAAAGTTACGCTAACATGAACAGTTTTTGTTGTACAAATAAATGGCTATTTTATCACTGTTTAAAGGTACTCACTCAAAAGTTGTTTTATGATTGTAGAATTTTAATTAATTTTACATTATTGCTCGAACGGTAAATAACTTACTTTTGTCTTCTGATTTTACACTAAAACAAAAAATTTCATACAATCAATTTTTTGTAATTATAATGTCTAATTTAAATAATAATCTGTAAAATGTAATTATAATGTCTAATTTAAATAATAATCTGTAAAATAAAAAAATTAATGATTACTAAGATAATCATTATTATAAATAAAAAATTATAATAGGTATATAAAATTTAACTATCAAGATTGCACTATAAAAAATTTAGCTTATAAATTGTCTCTGAATATTAATTATCAAAATTTTAGCTAAAGAAAATTATTTATAAATTAGTCTCTAATTAACTAATGATTAATTTAATGACTAATTATAATTTTTTATTCATAATAGTGATCGTTTTAGTAACCAATAATTAGTTTCATAAATTGGTATTTAAATTGATCATGATTAACAATTTGTTGTCACTATAATTGATTATTATTTAAAAGTTTTCTTATAATATTAGATGATAAAAAAAAGTTAAGTATAAATTAAAAAATAAATTAGAAAAAATTAAACTAAAACATTTGAGTCATTACTAAATAATTTTTTTTAATCTCTTTATTGTATCTTTTAAATTGTAAGATTAAGCTAAAAATAAAAACTATAGATAAACATCAAGAATAGTGAATGAGACTAGGTTAGTCATATCTAGAAAATCATGTATTAAAATAAAAGTAATGTCTGAAAACATGGTACAGTATCTACATTTTCAATATATGTGTGTCTTTCTCTTAATTTTCTTGATCTTTTAAATTTATTCGGAGAAGATTTCTTATCAAATAAATCTACCAAGTTTGACTAAAATGACTAAATTTATGTACTTCAAGAAATGAAGAACTAAATTAATCTAAAGTTTCAAAATTGACTAATTCCAAAATTTACTGAAAATTAAAGACCAAAAATAAATTTAACCCTTAATAATAATAAAGGTGCTGTAAAATAAATTTATTTATTTGTGGGTTTTGCTTTAATTATATTACTCTATAATGGGCTTTTCAGTGTTGAGCCTAGTATGGGCTCATATTGCTACTGGCCCAAATCTAAAGTACTTTTGTTGATGTCATAATCTTAATTAAAAAAGTGATTTTGCATAATTAGATGTTTGTTGGTTGTTTTAATGAGGTACGTTATGATTAACAAGAAATCAAGACGTATTGTCTTGTGATCGAGATAATGTTGATTAAATGGGAACAGCTATGGCCATGTTATCTGCTTCTACCTGCAATAACATTTTTTATTCTTTTGAATCCTTTTATACTTTTATTTTTCTTAACTAATTTTTCAGTTTCTACTATCTACAAGAAACTAAAGATATAAATGGTTGTAATGAAAATATTATTTTTGTCTTTATTGTATAATTACGACAATTAATAAAAATTAAAATATTTTTATAATATTATTTGAAAAATATATATAAATATTTCATTACAATATTTAATAATGACCCATATTGTTTTATTTATATTTTTAAAAAATACAAACACGGACATAGTTTTCCTGTATTTAAGAATAAATGGTCTGTTTGCTGTGGGGCTATGGATGCGAACTTTAAGATTTTAAAATATGTTAGGATTTTCTATATTCCTCTCTCTCTCTCTCCTTCGCCATGTTTCTGTCCTTTTCTTTATTTTGCTTATATATCACTTCTCTTAATCAATATATACTTATTTCTAAATTGTAAATATACGTAAGGATTGATTAGTACTTTTTAAATTTACTTTTAAAAAAAATTGAGCATATAGTTACAATTAATTTGTCCCATAATTTCAATTAAAAAGTTAAATTCAAACTTAAACGTTTCAATCTGAAATTTTTTTATATTGCGAAACTGTGATATATCATGTAAATTGTTATAAAATGTTTAAAGTGTTAGAACTTTAAAAGGTATACATCTTCAAATTTTAAGAGTATTCGTCTTCCAACGTCATCAAGAAGAAAATGTGTCTGTAAAATACACTTTGAAGTCAAGATCAGTCTATGTGTCAGATAATAAGTGCTAATGAACACGTAATTAATGTACTTCTTAAAATGTATCTTTTTATACCACTTTTCATGGGCCTTACTTGGTTGAGCTAACACAATTAACATCAAACTTAGTTGTTCTGAATGACAATAATCTCATGTGAGTTTGTTGGTGTGGGTTGGGTACATGTCGTCCTAGAAGGTCAACTTGTACTCGATCAGGCTATAGGGGCATTTTGACCACATACAATACACTAATCCAGTATTAACATGTCATATGTTGAAGACCTAAGAGACAGGTCATAGATATTCAGATGTCAGATATTCAGATGTCGACCTCTCTGAAACTTTTGTCTTATTGCACTTTATGATCTTATAGGTATAAAATATATATATATATATATATATATATATATATTTCAGATTTCTTGTGTATATGTATAAAATATTCGTGAATGTATATGATTTTTATTTTATAGAAGTTAATAACAATTAATGCTTTAATTCAGAGTGTAAAGGCTGAGGTTTAGTAGTTTTATGTTTAAATGGGCCATGATTGAAGTTGTAACTGAGGTCCATGAATGGCGCTTGCGTAGGTGCGTGTTTAAAGAAGAAAATGTGTATACCCTACAAGAGGGCCAACAAATAATTTCAGAATTAAAGAATCCTAACAGAAAATTTAATATGGGTTATAGAGTCCACAAGCAACAACAAATGGTCAACATTCATAATTTCAGAGGTCTTTGTCTCTTTGAAGTGGGGTATGCCACTGTTTCCATTATTGCCCCAAATAGAATGCCCTAGAACATAGACCAAGAATATTATTTATCTTTTCCTCATTTCAAAAGTTTAAGTGAGTTCAATTTTGAAATTTTTAAGTTGAAAGGACATTTGTACACATAAATTCGATACATAACGATATCAATTCCTGTTCTGAGACGTTGGAATAATCTTTGGCAGGAGTAATTAACTTTTTGGGTTAAGTTTAAATTATATCGAAAATTTTGATATTTTAGTTGAACTTTTATTAAATAATTTGGTTAAGTTCATTTTTTTATATTTTATTGTTTTATTGGTATTTTTTTCTTTTTAATATTTAAATTGTGAGAACCTAAAATATAATTAAGAGCAGCAGTGATTTTTAAAATATAACATTCTGATTATTTTATCATTTAAAAATTCGTAGACACACACAGATAAGAGACTATTAAAATTAATTAATTGTATTATATTCTAATATTAATTTGATTTATTATATTTAAAACTAAAATTATTATCATATCACTTAAATTTACTATTTCATTATTTTAATAATAACATTTACAATAATATATTAATTTTTATAATATTTCATTACAAAATATTTTTACTATTATATTATTTTAATATACAAAATAAATAAAATACAACTCGTACATTCGGTGTACTAGTTTACAATTAAAGAAATAAACTATGTCTATCAAAATATATAACTAATGTATTATTTTAATATTTTAAATTAATTTTTAGAAATATATGTTATTTTGATAAAAGTTTAAAAGATAAATTCTATTAAATTATGAAGCTATTTAATTTCAAAAAAATTCATAAGTTATTGTGTGTGATAGATTTGAGGATGTGTGACTTGTAAATTTGAAAAGGATATATGTATGACCCTTTGAACAAGTAATCCAAGTAGAAGTAACTACCTATTGTTTGCATTCACATAAATTCGAATTATAAAAAATGTGTTGGTAATGTATGTATGTATGTATAAAATAGAAAAATTTAAATTAAATTTAACCATCATATCAAAATATAAAACATTCACATTAAAATTTGGCATCACAACATACTCGAGCATTACACAAAGCTGTAAACACATCATCTTCTTAGAATTACTCTCAAATTCAAATTATATTTTCTGGCATAATATTGAGATAAATATATATTCTTGGCATAAAAATTAAAAATAATGCTGAGAAAGTATTCAAATAAAACCTCTCATTAATTGAATATTAGATAAGTATTGTCCACCAGTCAACAGCAACGTGTGAACGTTCGTGATTTGTGAGGCATTTTGAAGTCAGGCACTCCCATCGGTAGGGACTTACTAAAACTATACCATTATTAAAATTCCTCAAAATTAACAACTTAATTTTTCATTCTCTGATAATTTTATTTAAACAAACTACAAAGTCTTTAAAATTGAATAATTTATGTTTCACTTTCTGAATTTAAGAACGTGAACATGGTAAAACAAAAATAAAGCTTAAATTTAGTAAGATAATAAAATGTTTATGCCAAATCAATTAAACTATTTTCAAATAATGTACAATCTCAATTATTAGGGTGCATAAAATCTGTAAGGACGACGGTTATTTGAAAAAGGAAATCCTAAAACACAAATAATTAGTACATTATTGAGCTAAATTTGTTTCAATACATTATTTTTTTCATTTTACTTCAAACAAACAAAGTTATGAAGGAAAAAAAAAAAGGAAACCTAAACAAACTTTTGTATATGCAAGATAGATACATACACAATAATAAAGTAAAGTATGCATCAAGAAACAGAAAAGATAAGAAACCCCACAAGGCTTTGATATGATGAGAAATGAAAAACAAAGCACACCACAATCATCTCCAACAAACCCAACAAAACAAAGAAGCCTTGTCTCAATCTCAGTGACCACCACTCTCCTTTTCTTTCTCCTCCTCTGTCTTGGAGTGGTAACCGGGAAGCTTCTCCTTTATCTTCTCTAAGATACCTTTCTTCTCCTTCCCCTCTCCTTCATGATGATGACCACCCTCACCGTGTTCCGATGCGGTGGCAGCAGGTGGTGGTGGAGGAGCAGCAACAACTGTCACCTCCTCTGTCTTCTTGTGCCCTGGTAGCTTCTCCTTAATCTTGTCAAGAAACCCCTTCTTTTCCTCAGTTTCCACCACCTCAACTTTCTCCACCGGAACACTTGTGTCCTCTATTTTCTTCTTCTCCTTCTTCTTCTTCTTTTTCTCTCCATCTTCTCCTTCCTCCTCACTTGACTGCACACACATTAGATTGGATCAGTGTTTTTCAACAACAATCATGTTAAATATCCATCAGAAATGTTTCATTAACAAAACTCCATAAACTTTAAGACTGATTAAAACATATCATCAATAACTATAGATGAACAATTTACATACATACACATACACAGAAATATATACAAATTTTTGCATGGAAATGAGAAGAAAGACTTACAGAGCTAGAGCTGCTGTCAGATCGGTGAAGCTTTTCCAAGAGACTGTGCTTCTTCTCTACTTCTTCTTCCTTCTTCTCCTCCTCTGACACTGTGACCTTTTCAAACTCGGTGACGATCACCTCTTCCTGAGGCTTCTCTTCTTCCTTCTTCTTACCAAGAAAGTCAAAAACCCCACGATCTTGGACCTCCACCTCACTGCTCTGAGGGGTCTCGTACTTGTTCTGGGTTTCCTCTGCCATGATCGGATCAGTAACTGATATCACAACAATAACAAACTCAACGGAAAGAAACTTAGCTGGCACTGCAAAAAGCAAGGTGATGAGTTTCTTAGAAAAGAAATGAATCGAATTGGATGATTTTAAGATGCAAGAGTGGGACACCATTTATACTTGGCATGACGCGCACTATCCGCGATTAAGAAAATAAAAAGGTGGTAACCGACGTGTGGATTAAGTTAATGAAATGAAAGAAAGAAAAGAGTTATTTCACGCGCCTTTATTTGCAACTCTCCATATTCACGCCTATGAATTTGGCTCCAAACCCAACCTCGTGCAGTGTGTAATAAGCAAAATCTTTTCTCAATTCATTTCCATAGAATTGTAATGGGTGACTGATTTAATTAATAATATTAAATTTAGTCATCACATACGTTATATATTTTTCTTTAAACGCATGCCATATTTTAAATTACTGAAATACAGTTTTCATATTTTTACTTTTGTTACTGATAATTTTTCTCAATCTTTACAAAAGAAATAATTGGTTTCTTTCAACAATTTACAGCATTTATTATTCGGAAACTATAAAAATAAAAGTATTTTACACGGAAAATAATTAATGGGCTGGGTTACATGCACCAACCAATTTGAGAAAGAAAATGTTTTGTTAACTTTTATTCATGATTTAATGGGTTGAATAATAGAGCGAGTGAGGTATGGTGTGAGGGTGTGCGATGGTGGGAGAAAAGAGGGGGAGAGTGATCTGTGATGGGACGAATGGAAGAGGGACACGTGGAGAAAGAACGTGGGGAGGCGTTGCAGTGGCAGAAAATGCCGACCTCGAAAGGATAAATGTGGAGAAGTCGGTGCATGTGTGGCATTTGCGTCGGGAATCACAATTCTCTACGACACTCGCTACATGCTCGACGGCGACGTCGTTTTAATCCCCTATATCTCAGTTTTACTCTTGCTATACTAAATACAACTAGAAAGTACGTGAGCTGTGTTCTCGCTGCTGATTATTTTTTATTATTATAATTCTATACTGTAATAAATAATTTTTTTTATAAAATAATTTTTTAATTACTAAATTTTGATAATTTTATTCTATAATTTTAGATAATATTTTTTAAATAATTTTTTATTTTATTATTTTTAACATTTTAAATTTATTTAAAAAATAATACATAAATTTATAAGAGAAGATTATCAAAAAAATTGTAATTAAAACAACGTTACCTTTAATAAAATATGTTGTTTAGGATACGGGCTAAATTTGCGAGTCAGTGCATATTCAATCTATATTTATCGACGAGTTAAGTGACTTCAGTTAAACTACGATATTAATGTATTTAAATTTGGGATTTGGGTTTAATAGTTGTACAATTGTGGTTGTTACACTATGTTAAAAGTGAGAAAGTGGTTACCTCAAAACAACAGGAAAGTTTATTTCAACTATCTTTAAATATAAAAAAATATATAAATATAGTATCAAGACTAGTGACTTTTTTAATTTTTTTGATACTATTTTTCAGATATAATTTGTGAAGAATTTTTAACTAAAATCAATTAAAAAATATTTTTATTAGTATCAATTACAAGTATTTAAACGGATATTACTTAAAAATATTTTTTTAATGTCGTCTAGAATTTTTTGATAACTTTTCACTTAATTTCAACAAAAAGATAAAACCGATTAACTCTGGTATGTAATGAAAAATTTTAGTTAAGCAGACAACATCCAACTAAAATTAAACTAATAAAAAATATCGAGAAACAAAGACGAATTTAAATACAAAATAAATTTTAAACACTTACATTCCAAGTAAAACTTAAAATTCTCTAAACTTAAGTGATTTAATTACACCCACAAAATTTGAGAATCTTAATTTTTTTAAAATTTATTACGTAAAAATAATATATTTTATTACAAAAATTTTGACATTTTTGCAAAAGTAAATTATTTTCCATCCTTTCAATGATAAAAGAATAAAAAAACAGTATTTTCGAAATTCTCTGGCATGCAATTCAGCGGTGGATTGAAAATCTAGATCTCTGCCTACGTTTATGAGTAGAAAGAAAGAATTGAGTGTCTACTGCTCTCATAAATAAGTAAAATACTTTACAGCAGTCCGTCCGACTCAGAACAAGAACCAGAAGAGAAGAGACAAAATCTACACTATATAATTACATAAACATGTCCTCCACTTCAAAGGAAACTGCATTAGTCCTCCAACCAAATAAGTTTCCAAACTAGTCTCTTTGTGAAAGTGATCGACTACAACTTACAACAACATAACTTTGTCTCTGTCTTTGTCTGGCTCCTACCCAGGATTAGAAAAGCGACATCTCCAGTACATTCATTACAGATCTAACTCATTTTATCATGCTTTATATACTATCACACTATTGCCTACGACGGCGTTTAGTGTCCACCTGCACAATACCAAGCAACACAAAGATATTAATACATCAATCCTTCCTTTTTTTCAGTAGAAATATTATATGGAAACTACTCTCACACGTAAATCCTTATACTGACTGACCAATACCATCCAACTTCAACAATAACAGATTAATGTTATTCCATGGCAATGCCTAAGAAGAAGAATTCAGATATCTACACTATTCAGATGGTCAAAACTGATAATTCTTATGTGAAATATCATGGTAGGTATACACAAATAAAATGGTAGCACTGTCCTTAGGCATTCAAGCCATACTAAATTAATGAAGTCCCAAAAACCACATTAACCATAACGAAACGTTAAGTTAAGCAAAAAAGGATTGGAAAAAGATACGAAATACAGAATGCATGTCAGTCACAACAAATTTTGTTATTTCACAAAAGAAATATTAATTCGCAATGGCACTCATTATCTTACTCAATAGGTGACTTCCTACATACAAATGAACCAACTGATGACGCATCTGACCATGAAATCACAGGATATTGAGGATATAATCATTTGACAAGGAATAGAATTTAGCAAACCAATAAATGAATGAAGAAGATATCAACTTCTCCAAAGCTTCAGTGAGTCGATTCAATGGTATAAAGTTCTGAAAAGTGAAAACAACTCACTTATCAAACAACAGATATTTGGAATACCTTTGTATCTGAGAGTCTAGAAGCGGAATGAGAGTTCTGCAACTTTTTTTGACCTTCGGCAGAGCAGCTTTCACAAAAGAAGTGGTCAAGCCTTTTGGCTTCTTCAACAGTCATGTCTATGCAAGCAGGATGGAACCTGAAAAATCAATTATCGTGCTGAAGACTATATTCACACATCCCGACATCCAAAAGATAATGGCACGTGTTGCAAAACAAATTATTTTCAAATGCACAAATCCTCATTGAGAGAGGTGTCGAAGGTCAAAAATCCTTTATTCATCATGCTTTATAAAACTAACTAATGGCCCTAGATCTTAAAGCCCATTCTTAAAAATGGCTTACTAGTTAACCTAACATATTTATTGTGCCTCCGATAAAAATATGTAAAACATCTCAACATTCACAAAGCAGATCTTTAGTTAGTTCTATACTGAGAATGACGAGGATACCAAATTTGCTATGAATAAAAGTTATGTTCTCTTCCTTTAAGACTAGGGTTCCAGGAATTTAATTCAGTTGTTCCATGAACTAATTAGTTGATCATCACGTCAAATCTAAAGGCTATTGCTTAGCTAGTTTGTGGACGTCCCTACCGTTTGAATTGCCAGTGGAATAACCATGCACATGGATATCGTACATTCACTATTCATATAAAAAGAACATAACAAATTAGATTAAAATTAGCAGAATGAAGTTTAAAGGAAAAAGATGAAAGAAACACTGGAAAAAAAAATCTTATGAAATGTGAAGAAAAAAAAGTCAATACATAGGAAACTTTCTAATGCAATGCAGCAAAGGGCAAGGAAGAAGAATTCAAATCCTATTTTTTTAAAGCAAAAAACACATTAGAAAATGGGGGAGAAATTGCAATTTTACACTTAAAAAACCTGAACATGCTGCTTCCCAGGTAAAAATGGGCTTTTGAGGACTATATCATGGGTGAGCAGCTATAGCCATGAACAAGGTTATCAAACTCTTGAGTGTACGATCCTAAATAGAAAAAAATAAGTTAACTCGCTATCGAACTCTTTTCTGATTAACTTAAGTAAACTCTTAAAACTTGTGCAAACTCACATAAATCTCAAATCAAGAAATGAGCAACGAGTATGGTACTAAAAAAAGTTTTGATTAATCATTACCCCCACAATGACAATGTTTTATAAGGACTCAAATGATTTGAAGAAATTACCCCTTTTTGAATTTTTTTTCACATTAAGAACTTATGTTTTTATGAGTTTATTTCATATGGTTTAATCATCAAGTTTATTTATAGGGAACATCGGATTTCTGCTATGAATTTGGCACATTTACTTGAGTGTCATTGCATGCATACATGAAGTGTGGAAGCACTAAAGTACAATAATGAATTCAAAGTGCATGATCTTTTTTGATGAATTTGTTACGATATTTTAGACAAGATATGAAATTCCTGAAACAAGTTAGCTTTGATAATTGTCTATACTATAGTAGATAACCATAATAAGTAAAGAAATAAGAAACTAATGAAATACCTCATCAGTAGCTGATGGCAAGGTTTGCCAAATTAAGAAAGACGAATAACATGGCCAACTAAAGTATTGTTTGCTTTATGTTCCATCTCGATCTTACTTTTATGGCCAAGAACAATTACAAATAGTTATACTTAAAGAAACTTAGTTCTCTTAAGCTACGACCCTGATGTCAATAACCAACACACAAAAGAGTTGCATAACACTTAAATGCATGCAACAATCCATGAATATATGCAATGTGTGGGCAGCTAAATAAATTCCATAAAAGTTTACTTCATATATGCCTATAAATATCGTAATAATTGGATGTTTCAATCGCACAATGAAGTAGCTAAATCTAGTATTGCATTACTGGTAAACAAGTTCAATCAACACCAACTAAAAATGTGGCATAAGTGCATACAACATTATGCTTTAAATATTTTTTCATACTTTGTAATAATATCATATTTTTTATTATATTCTATACTTTTATTATATTACCACTTTATTTTGCAATGCTATTATTAATATTATTTAGTTTATTATGTTTTGTTACGTTTTACATAAAACAAAGAAAAAGTTGTTATTCAAACTAAAACATTGAAACCCTAAGTATGACCTGGCTCATCAGCTGCCCATTAACTAGAGCCGCCCCAAACATACAAGAGAATGTAGAGGAGTGGGAGGTCATTGTGGCAGTCGGTGATGGTGATAGTGAACATGCAATGCCATTCTCTGTAATGGCAAAGGTTGCAGAGCCTTGTCTGTTAACAGCACATACAGAAGCCTGCAAATCATGGAAATGGCACCTTTACATCCATGTGCTCGGTCACTAGTGCCTTACCAGCGCCAAAGGGCCACTCTATTTCACCAACTAACAATTGACTACAACTAATTCATTTAATACTTAAGCTCACACGATTTCACCCAACTTGGGGTTGAACTCATGAGTTTGGCAGAATTCATTTGAGTATGTGATAAACACATTTCATGAAGACGTTTAGCATAGTTAGTTGGATGTCTTATCAATTTTTTAGTGTATACAGGTTGATTCTTAGTTAGTTTTCGTAAACTAACCATAAAGGAGAAATTAATCAAGAATAACCTTAATTGTATAAATTTTAACTGGCATTGTGGATGAAGACATAAATCAGGAAAAAGAACTCATGATCTACCCCAATCCTACTGAGTTCCCTGAAACCGATTATGCATTTGAGAATAAACTCGAGCAATTTTACCAGTTAAATTGCGAGTTTGATAACTTTGAATAAGTATACGCATAAATACGTTCCCTTTAAAGAGAAATGAGAAGGGTAGGGGAGAAATTACCAGCCTAATCAAAAGCAAAACAAGCCAGGTTGAAAAAAACAGCACATCAAACCAATATACATAACACTGGCTACTTACGGTGAAGAATAGTCCAAGTGAAAAGTGACATACAAGGCAAAATGATGTGTCCATAGTTACTGCTGACTTAAAATACTCTCTTCAAATGATACCAGCAAAGGAAAAAAAAAAAAAGACAAAGAACAAATAGAACTGAAAGTTCCATTGAAATGATGCAAGATATTCAAAGAACTGAACATTCCGGTGCCCGCAAAACCAAACAGACATCTTACATAGATCAGGATAACTGAGGGAAGGCCAATAATTTAATGATAAAAATCACTTTAAATACTCCACTTACCAGTCACTGCAGCCCTCACATTGGACCATTAGGTCATCAGGATTGTAAGGCATCTCACATTTACAATACCTGCAATGAAATTTTAAACAATTTCCATCACACAGAGTCAGCAGAATCCAAGTAAGATCTCACAGCTTCTCGAATCTAACAAAAAGTTGCTACTTACCATTTCCAACTGGACAAATAAAATCCTAATAAAATAAACCAAGTAAATATATTCTAGAATAATCCCGTAATCTGAACCATTACCAGACTAACCAACGGAAATCTAGAATTGTCATTAACCAAGAGACATTCCAATTAAGTTTCTAAATTGATGGCAGCAAGTTAAATAAAGAGAGAAAGTTCATTCATTCCAACAAGCAATTCTCCCAAAAATCAAACAAATTTTGAAACTAGGCAGCAAAAGACTACAATAGAAAATATATCTCAGCCTCTCAAAAATAAGCTATGGACTCACACGGCAACTCTATCAGGATTGAAGGCACCGGTGGAGGAATTGTACTCAAACCTACAGAAGAAATCGTCGTTCCCAACAGCATCCAGTTTTGTGTAGCTCTTGAAGCTGTGGACCGTACACTTGCCTTCGATTGTGTCGGTGCTCTGAACATCAAAGTGATCAGAGAGGAAAACTTCCTTCGAGCCATGAAACTGGCGGCGACCACCGATTGACTCCTCCGGCCGATAGTACCACCGGACATGAATTTTCACATTTGCGCCACGACCATCCGCCTCGATCCGCTCGATCCTGGCCACATATGAGGGTTTTGCCGGATCTGATGGTCGCATGAGCACGCAATCACCAGCTGAAAGACAACAACAACATGCGCGTGTGGATTTAGGAAAAGAAATGGAGCAAGCACTAAACAAAATTAGTCTGATTTAATCCAAATTTTTTTTGTCAAAATTGTTTTGTGAGAAAGAGAGAGTGAGTTTACCTCTGATAGTTTTGCTTATGTGTTTGACTGAGTATGACTCTAGGGTTCGCCTTGGAGCCTTCGGCTTAGCCATGGGATGGAATGGAAGCACACAGTGTAGAAGATTGAGGATGAAAAAAAATACAGAAAAATATTAAGTCTTTTTTTTTTTTTACATGTAATAAGGGTTCATTAATTTTTTTTTTTCAGTGCTGCGCTGAACAGGAGTAATGGTGGGGCGACTTTTATCTCAGCGTTCACTGAGATGCGAGTACACGTACACAAAGAATGGACCAGAAACTTTTGTTTTGTATTTTTTTAATTATAAAAGGAAGGAATATAAAAAACTTTGTTAATAGTTCCACGTGGCATTCAGTTATAGCGCGGAAAGTTATGTTTTTTAATAATAGTTATTATTATTTTTTAAAATTATAATGATTATTTAATGATCATTTTATTAAATTTAATTATTTATTTTTAAATTAAAATTAATATTTTAATATAAAAAATTATCTGCAAAACAATAAAACATATTTATAAAATTTATAAAATTATATGTATTTATTTTTATAAATTAAAAAAAAATTGAACATAATCTGATTAAACATAATCTTGTACATCCCTGAGAGTGATTCATGATTTTGTTTATTCAAAATATCAATGTACCTTATTCCATCCACAAGTTTGAATAATTCACAACTTAATTTTGTTTAAAAAGTTATTTTCTCTCTGACTTCAATTGTTATTTGATTGTATTTGTGCATAGATGGAGGGTCATCATAATCATTCAAGGTGATAGAGATACCTTACAATGGATGATGAGATAAAATAATATTTCAGTTAGATTTTTTTTATTTATAAACTAGCTTCTATTTTTTTTTATAATGTTTAGGTTAATTTTTATTTAACGATTTGTATTTAAATTTGAGTCGTTTATATTTACTATATTTTTTATGTAAGAAAAAAATAATAATGTTACTTAATCAAGTTGAAATCTGATGTAACAGTAACATTATAAATTATAAAGTAATAAAAATAATAATCTTAATAAATATTTATGATCCCTTGTATATTTAATTACTAAAATTACGTTCTCTATTAATGTAATGGAAAAAATAATTAATGAGAATGTGGTTTTTAATTGATTCTTATGTACGTTTCTTTTATCATCTTGGTATATATAATTAATTCCATTAAGTATTATATTAAACTAATTACAAAGAATTGTAAATGTTACAAAAAATAATAAAGTATAATTATTGTAATTATAAATGTATTTATTTTAATAATTATTATGTAATTAATTTTAACTGATTTGATAATATTTTAAAATTAGGTAACTTTATCTATTAATAAATACAATATTTATTTGTTTATTTAATAAATTAAATAATTAAATAGTTTTTTATTTTAGTTTAAAATACACATTTGGCTCTTATTTTTGTTCAATTATGTCAGTTTAGTCATATTACTTTGTAAATCATATTTCAAATTTGTTGATTTTGTTCAATGTGGTCTTTTTTTTGTTAACGTTTTAAAATAATTAACTTTAATAATTAATTTTAGTGGATAATGACTGTTACATGTCACTTCATTTTTTATTAATCCTTACAAAATGTTCATGTGTCAACCAAATACGTGTCATATGTCAAAGGTAATGTTTTATATTCAATTTGTTTCTATATTCCTTAATTTCTTTTTTCAATTTAGTCATTTAAAAAAATGAAAAAAAAAATCTTTCCAAATAAAAACAAAAATTATTTTTTATATAAATGGTTTATGGTGTTTGTATTAAAAAAAGGAAGTAATACCATTAATTGATTTGATTATGTAATTTTTAACCTCTTAAATTTTATATCAATGGTATTAGTCTTCATCCTTAACATTTACATACTAATTTTAAATTAATTGTAATCATAAACCAAAAATATTTAACAAAAATATAAATTTTAATAAAAACATTATTATATTTATAACATTTATAAAGAAATTAAATTTTGTCTCAATCCGGAAGGGAATCAAATTGTTCCATCTTAGAAGACAGTGGGAACTATAATGAACAAACATAATAGATATAAGAATCAAGTTGAATATAAAATATCTACTCTGACACGTGACATTAAAACAAAATCTATTTTTTTATATAAATGTTATAATGATGTTTGTATTTAAATTCACACTATTATTAAATATTTGATGTCTAGGGTTATAATGAAAAATTTGAAAGGTTAAAAAATGAGAAGTAACAAACACCATTACTTGATTTCATTATGTAAATGTTAACTTCTTAAATTTTATATCAATGGTATCAGTATTCATCCTTAACATTTTTCATACTAATTTTAAATCAGTTGTAATCATAAACAAAAAGTATTTAACAAAAATATGAATTTTAATAAAAATATTATTATAATATTTATATAGAAATTAAATTTTGTGTCAATTTGGAAAGGGATAAATTTGTTCCATGTTAGAAGACAATGGAGACTAGATTGAACAAAAAATAATAGATAAATGGATCAAATTAAATATAAAACATTTACTCTGTCAAGTGACACGCGACTGAATTGACATGTGAACATTTTTTCAACAATACAAAGATTAAAAATTAAAAATGTTAAAGAAAAACAAAAAAAACTGCAAAGTGACACGTGACTGTCTTTATTCATTACCAATAATTATTTAAATGACGTTAACAAAAATTAAACAAAATTACCAAAAATGGATCTGATAGAAAAAAGAAAGTATTTGGACTAAATTGACATAACTAACGAAAACAAAAATCAAATGTGTATTTTAACATTTATTTTAACATCATTAAAAAAACTTGTCACATAATATTTTAATATTATTTTATATTAATTATTCTTAAAAATAATGAAATTATATATTTTAATGTAATAAAAATTAAATAAATGTCCACTTTTGATTAAAAAAAATAATATTTGAATTTTCATACGTCGTAACTTTACTTAAAAAAAGGAAAATGGTTTATTTTTCAATATTTTAAAAAAAAAGTTAACCACTATTGGTATAATTAATTAAAATTGTATTCATATTATTTAATAAAGTTTAAAATTTAATATAAATTAAAAATAAATTTTAGTAAAAAACATTTTCATTATTAATGATTTATCTATAAAGTTAGTATACTAAAATTGTTTGAAAAATAATAAATATTAAATGTTCATGATATTAAAGTTTGATTTATTCTTATAAAAATGTTTTTTATAACTTCACATTCATAATATAATTTATTGTTATCAATTACTATTATTAATAATAAATATATTTTAGGCTTCAATACCTTTTTGGTCCTCATTTTCGTAGTGTTTCTTGTGGATGGTTCTCATTTTGACAGAATGTTTAAAATGGTCATCATTTTCACAATTCATGTTTTATTTGATCATTTCCTGTAAGGCCGTTTAAATCATTAACGGAGTATTGTAGGTGACACGGTTTGTATTAGGGTGTGTTATGTGTACTTTACAGGTGTCTAATTAACGTTAATTTTTTAATTTAGGAGAAATTTTGCAATTAGGGAAATTTCTTCATCTTCATCTTTTTTGAGCTCGGATTTGCAGAGGAAGCAGCTAATACTTACCATTTCATCATTGGATTGCAGTTGCACTCTTCATTTCAATTTTCCAATTAATCATCATCAACGAGGTAAGTGGGTTTAGGGTTTTCTGGGTTGTGTTTGCTCGTGGGTTAGGGTTTTCGTAATTCTATTTTGGGGTTTATTTGTCTTTCGATTGTTGTGATGTTCTGCATGGTTTCTAAATTACCTGCTGAGACTGCACCAGATGCCCAAACTGCTGAGAATGCACCAACTGCTGAAACTGTTGAGAATGCACCAATTGCTGAAACTGTTGAGAATGCACCAACTGTTGAAACTCAAACAACTCAACCAAGGAATAAAGTGGAGAGTCAAGCAGCACCACTACCAACACCAGAAGAACCATCTCAACAGTTTAGGATGAAATTACAGATTAGGAGGAGGCCATGATAGCAGCTACAAACGTCTTAATGATTTGTTGGAATTTTTGATGTAGAATTCATTATTGATGTACTGCATTTTGACTTTCCTTAAACATTGTTCAATTTTACTTTTGCCAAACATTGATGTAGTGCATTTTGATGAGATGAATTAACGTTATGAATTTAACTTCTTCCATACTTAGATCAATTTAATTTTTTCCAAGCTTAGATCAATATCACTTACTTCAATGCTCAGATTAAGATGTCATTTTGAACATGTTGGGACTAATATCAACATAATAAAACTAATTCATTTCTTCATTTAACAATAGTACAAAATAGATTGGACTTTAAAAGATTACACACAATAACAGTACGAATAATACAATAACAACACAAGTGAACCCTATTACTAATTGCAGCTTCTTCTCAACAACCTTCACTGACTCCTTTTCATCATTAATTTGCCCCATTTGTGTCATGATAATGATATCCTTTTCATCAACACCACCATTTGAAAAAGTTGCAACCCACATTATTGGAACCACCACTTTGTAAATCAATAAACCAAAAATTAAAACCAAATTATTATTAACACAAAAATAAAAACATATTGTACCCAAAATTTTCTACCAATATTCTTTGAAGTTCTTGTCATCCTCAAAGCTGCCATCTCTCCGCAACTACAACTCGGGGTTAATCCATTTCTCGTTGAACCACCAACCGTGCACGAAGATTGGGACCGTAACATACCTATATAATGGGATTGCAGGAAGAAGAAGATTGCAGCAACACCAATTGGGAATGGAGAAACAAGATTGTCAAAACTCACCAACTGCCCAAACATTCCTTACCAAAATCATAGCTCACTTATTTATCCCCAAATATCTAATTACCACACCTGTACAGTACACGTAACACATCTTAATACAAATCGTGCCACCTGTACAATGCTCCGTTAATGATTTAAACGACGTTACAGAAAAGGACAAAAAAAAACACGAATTGCGAAAATGAAGACCATTTTAAACATTCGGTAAAAATGAGGATCATTTTAAACATTCTGTCAAAATGAGGATCATCCGCAACAAACACTACGAAAATGAGGACCAAAAAAGTATTTAAGCCTATATTTTATATTTTACGATAGTAATTGAAATTGAGATATAAATTACAGAAGAAAAACTGAAATACTTTTTCATTAGTATTTAAATTTATATCTAATATAAGTGAAAGTGAAATAAAAATGAATGAGACAAGAAATAAATCAAAAGTTATATTAAATTGGTAACACATTATATATTAATTGTTTTTTCTTCATTGAAATGGTTCAAGTTATGAAACTTTTTGTCTATTATTATGACACATGATTATAACATGTGATGTGAAGTATATTTATAGTAGTTTTTAGGTGAATTAATAAAATACACAGCCTTGGAAAATGTCGATAATCTAATAAAGTGACTTTTTTTTTTTCATCCTAACCTATTACAGTACTTGTTTGACATTATGCTATTTATTAATCAAGTTGCATGTTGGTTGAAACATTATTTCTGTTGACTTATAATAGGTATAACTTACATGGTAACTATTAAGACTTTCATCAATGATCATGTCTGTGAAGTACTTAATAAAACAAATTATTATTTGGTAAAAGTGAAACTTTTAGAATTTCAAAAGTAATTCCTCATGTGCGATATTGTTGAGAAAGTAATATATTAAATTTTGTGTTGTAAAAGAAAAAAATTGCATCCACATGTTTTAGGAAGGACACATGATCAGTAAAATCATGAAATATGTGCTTGTAATGCTCATTTGGTTTACGTGACAATTGTGTTTAAATGCTATTTGTAGTTTTTACATTGTTCAGGATTTGAATGATTTTGAGTCTTTCAAAATAAGTTTATCTTCTTTCATTGAGATTTGTTTGATGTTATATTAATTAGATTGCTAAAGAAAAAATACAGATGCGGATTAGGGCATTTCTTATTTATCTCACCTGATTTTAAAATCCCACTTTTATCTTCATGTATTAAAATTTAGGTATAAATACACATTTGGTATCCAAACTTTTTCGGAAAGTTCAATTTGGTACTCGAACTTTAGGAATGTTCAATTTGGTACCCAAATTTTCTAAAGAGATTCAATTTGGTCCTCTCCGTTAAGTTGGAGTTAACACCGTGTCCGTACAGGACACGTGTCAAGCCATGAAATTTTTATTTTTTTTATTTTTTTTTTCAAAAAAATTATTTTTTTTTTCACAAAATTTTAAAACTGCCACGTGTCAGTTTATCATCGTGTCACGTGGTAGCTTACAATCATGACACGTGGTAGATTAATAGCTGTTTTCAATTTAGTACCCCAATTTAAATTTTTGGTTCAATTTAGTACCCAATTTTTTAAAATCATCCAATTTCGTCATCTTCCATTTGAGACCAAATTAGTAAATAAGCTTAATTACAACATATATATACATGTTACAATAACGTTTTCTAATATATACATCAAATCATTTCACCTAAATACTTAAATTATTTTATTTTTTACATTTAAACCTTTGTAATTTTTTATACATGAAATTTTTTACACTTGTAAAAAATAAAATAATTTGAATATTTAAGTGTGGTGATTTGATGTATAAATTCAAAACAATTATTTTAACATGTTTATATAAGTTATAATTAAGCTTATTTACTAATTTGGTCTCAAATAGGAAAGGACAAAATTGGATCATTTTAAAAAAATTTAGGTACTAAATTGAACCAAAAATTTAAATTAGGGTACTAAATTGAAAACAACTATTACACTGCCACATGTCATGATTGTAAGCTGCCACGTGGCACGATGATAAACTGACACGTGGCAGTTTTTAATTTTTTTGAAAAAAAAAATAAAAATTTCATGGCTTGACACGTGTCCTGTACGGACACAGTGTTAACTCCAACTTAACGGAGAGGATCAAATTGAATCTCTTTAGAAAAATTGGGGTACCAAATTGAACATTCCTAAAGTTCGGGTACCAAATTGAACTTTCCGAAAAAGTTTGGGTACCAAATGTGTATTTATACCTAAAATTTATTGTTCTCTCCCATTTTTCCCTTTCTCATATTTGTCACCCAACACTATCATTTTCCAGTCACTCTCCTTTCGTAGTTGATATGAACATATTAGATTGATCAATTCAAAATGATTTTTCAGATTTATTGATGCATACCGGACTTATTGACATGGAGTTGTGAAACTCTTTTTGTATAAGATAGTCTAAGGTGCACAGTAGTCACAACTCGTCCTCTTCGCCATATGTTTTTACATAGGAGATACTTTCGTTTTGTTATAAACCTGCCTTTCTCGGTCTTTTTTCTCGTCTTTGGAAGCGAGCAGCTGCTTAGCTTTATAAAGGTCTCTAACTCATCCTTGTTTCAGTCCTCCTAAGATCGCGGGAGGTAGTTGATGTGTGTGGGGTTACCCCAACCTTTGTGGGGATGTGGCGTTATCCTGAGAAGAGAGGGACTATGTTTTATTTGAATTAGGCATTCCGGATAGGTCGGGTCCAGGTCAGACACAATATAGTGGAGTAAGTAGGTTGACTTCAAGTCGGGCATAACACGTCCTTACAATGAAGTCGGCTCTAGTTCAAACCCAATACGTGCTCGCACCTTGGTCTGCTCTAAGTTTAGTCCAATACGCACATACACATAGGTCGTCTTGAGGTTGGCCCACTGCATACATACACATAGATCGTCATGAGGTTGGCCCAATACGCACATACACATAAGTCATCTTGAGGTCGACCTAATACGCACATACACATGATTGCCAAGGTATAAAAGACCAAATCATAAACCAAGTTTCAGAAACCCTCAACATTCCCTATAACCAAGTTGCATTGGTGTCTATGTGTTTGACTCTCCATGACAAAACAATATGAGAGATATCAAAACACGAAATATGGGTTTTAGAAGGTTGCATCCATTCCAGATCAACTCTATTCTTTGACATGTTTTCTCTATTCTCATTCACTAATTTTAAGTTGTTCTAATAATACAGTTCTCTTCATTTTACATGTTTTGTTGAATATGTTCACTTGTTTTTTTAATTTTGTTCAGCTGCATTTTACTTTTGTTTTGCATACAATATCACTGTGCTAATTATTATCCTAACATAACTATAAAATATATATCATTTTTTTTAAAAATAAATGTTATGTTTATAAATAATGTCCCTTAATCACAATGAACATGAAGAGATGATCGTGAAGGCCGAACGAGAAGAAGAGAGATTTTGATTAGATATATGAAACTGATGATGCTCATGAATCAAAAGCTACATATAATTATTTAAATGCTAACTTCAAAATAAATAATATTTTTCCTCTAAAGATATGATAATCAGACAACTTGATCTCTATAGGATATGTTTGTTCTCTTTAACATGCATTACAACAAATGTATTGTAATAGTCGTGAAACATGAATAAAAAAAAGCATGCAGTTTTGGATTGGTCAATGTATATACTAATACATAATACATGTTAGATTGATCCTAACCTGAAAAATTAATTTCGAATTGAACAATTTGGTATGCATGATCAGATTTGAGATGCATTTCAAATTTATAAATTAATCTGAAAATAATAATGTAAAAATTATGAAAAAATTATGAAGATGGAATTGGTGATGGGTGACAAAGATGACTGTCCATGTAAAAAAGAGAAAAAATATTTAAGATTTTTAATATATTTTATTAAAAAATAAGATGAGGATAAACATTTTATACATTACTTATTAAAATATAATAAATATATTTTTATTGTTTTAAAATACGAATATTCAAAAAAGAACATAAAAAGTTGTATTATTTATCATAACTTTTTACTTGTTCATTTGCTATTAATTAATAGTTTTTTATTAATTTGTTAATATTATTTTCAAAAAAAACTTAGTTTAAAAATTCAATTCCACTATTTTATTGTGATGCTCTTTTTTATCCATTCAAATTTGAATTTCGAATAATTTATCAAGTATATTTGAATTATGTTTATCTTTTGATAAGAATGCAGGTGTATTTTACTTGAGCACAACTATTATTTTTCATAATGCTCTATTAAAGCAACCTTACAAAAAAAATGGAAAATAATTTTTTCCCCATTATAATTATTTACATGAAAAAACAAATGCATGCAAATTTCAATTTTGATGTAATTATTAATAGGTTCAATAATTTAAAAGAATGGATAATTTATTATATATATGTTTTTTTTTTATGATTGTAATCATATTAAACTAAATATTTAATTTTATTCTAATAATAATAATAATAAAATATAAATATTTTAGATATATTATTTTGATTCCCAAAATTAATATGGTTTACATCCGCCAGTGGACTTACTAAGATATAATATACTTATAGTAATTTGTCTTTCAATATATATCTACTTTCTTTAGAAATTTGATGATTTTTTAATTCTTTTAATATAAATGTATTTTGTTTTAAATACGTATGAGTGATATATTTAATATTTTAATGCCTTTACTCAGTCTTTTATAGTGGTATTTATATTAATCTACTCGTCTGAAATTGAGATGGGAATAAATGTAATCATTTTTTTTCAAATATTATAGAAGAATATTATAAAATGATTTTATTGGTAGAGGCATATTATAATATATATAAACTAATTTAAAAAATATAATAATTTAAGAATATAATAAAATATATTATTTAGAATATAATCAAATCTCAATTATCGAAATATATTATGAAATATATTATCAGATTCGTGTGATCGCAGTTTAATTATAATTTACTAATTATAAAATAAAAAAAAAAGAATAAATTATGATTACTACAACTTTCTTAAGACTATCAAACTAATTGTGCTTAATTGCAATATGTGTTTCTTGTAATTGTTTTCAAATTATATTATCATAATTTTATAATATAGTCTTATTTTGTTTTAACGATGTATTAGTAATATAATTACATTGTTGTTTTTATGGTGACTTCTTTAGTAGTCTCTTTACTAACTTCTTTAGTAAGAATGAAGAAGAATGTAAAAACTACAAAACTAATATATTTTATGTTTGCTTGCTTCCTTTTTCAATTCGGTGATTAATAAATTTTTAATATAGTTTTTTTAATTTTTTACTTGTACTTTTTATGGCATTTATATTAACCATATTTTATGACTTTGAGTATTTCTGAGTATTCAAGAATGTATTTTAATTCAGGAATATTTAGTCTAAAAAATATTTAAAAAAAAGGAATTACATTACTTTTTATTATAATTTAAATAGAGATAGTGAGATGATTACAAATTTTATGGGATTGCAAGAATAAAAAAAGAGGTGCACGAAGAAATGCCCGAGATGAAATTGCCATTCTGAATTGTGAGGTCCATGAGCTCATAGTACAAAGAGCCATGAAAAGACAACTCAGGGTTTATACCGAAAAGAAAAGAAAGCAAAGAAAAATTGTCAATTTTAAATTTAAAAACAATTTATAATTTTGATAAAAATTTGATTACAATGAAATATATATGGGTATTAAATTAAAATAAGTACAATAATATTTGTCACACGTGATATTATTATGTTACGTGACACTGACATTGTCACATGTTATGACATGAATTTAACACGTGGCAAGATTTTTTTTTTTAAAAAAAAAAAAAAAAAAACAGGAGAGTGATAAGTGCTTTAACAAACAACGTTAATTATTTATTTTTTAAAGAAATTTAATTGAAATACTTATCAAAAGTGCAGATATAATTAATTAACACTTTTTTTACTTGTGGATATCGAATTGACACACTCCTATTAAAGTGGGTACCATCCGATTAATTAAATATTTATTTTACTTATAAAAATGTAGAGTTCTAAAAAAGAGTTAGGGCACTTCTAGTATAACTATAATAAAAAAAGTCAATATACTATTATTCTATATGTACAAAATCCAAACAATAATTTATTAAAAATTAAAACATAAAAACTAATTAGAAAAGTTTAAAGTTTAGTATAATGTAATTATCCTTTTTAGGTACTTTAAAGGTAATATTTCAAATCAAGTTTTTTAATTATCTTGATAAGTATATATATAAAATTGTTTTTTTTTCAATTTTTATTAAAATATTTCTTATACTGTATACATAATCAATTAACGCATATATATTATTAATAAAATTAAAATAATATTGATAATTATATATAAAATAATAAAAAATACTTATTGAAAATATAATAAATGTAACTCATATTTGTTAATGGAACAAAATATCACATCACAAACAAACAAAACACCATGGTATATATATGAATTTCAAACTAGTTATACTAAAAACAATCTCTTATGAAGGCAACTTTTTGTTTTGCATCTTTATATACTTCCTCGTATTGCATATTATAAAAAAGCTTCAATTTTATCCGTTGTGCAATCTAAAAAGACCAAATAAATAATTTATTTTCTGAATTATGCATTTAAAAGTAAAAATTACTTTTAGATTCTACAATCTCAATTTTTTTTTCTTTGAAAAGCTTATAAATTGTATAGTTAAGAAGTAAAAAAATTATAAATTTTATAATTAAAAAAATCAAATAACTTTTAAATTATATAATTAAAAGATAGTCCTTTTTTTTTTTTACATATTACTCAATTCAAAAATTATTTTTGCCTCCCAAAATATACCAAAAAAAATTTACAAAATGATTTTATTTTTTTTTCACATCAAATGCTGGGAGAAACATACGGGGGTGTGTAAGCGGCCCATGAACAGGCCCATAATGCAAATATGAAAAGGAAAGTTAGGGTTTACAGAGAAGAAAGAAGGTAATCAAGAGATAACTCTGTGGATTGTTGGCGGAGCCTCCATTGTATCTCTTCCACCTTCTCTTCTGACCATGGTACGACTTCGAATTATTTACGGCTAATAATTTTCGTTATTCAGTTGAATTTGATTCTTATGTTTGCGTGCGTTTTTATTTGTTCAGATCATTCCGGAGAAGAACCGTAAGGAGATCTGCAAATACCTCTTCCAAGGTAGGTGTCTCAGCGTTGATCCCGAATAATTTTGTTCGTTAGGGTTTTAACTCGTTGAGTAATATGAGATTGTTTATGGTGCAGAGGGAGTTTGCTTTGCGAAGAAGGACTTCAATTTGGCGAAGCACCCTGAGATTGATGTGCCTAATTTGCAGGTGATTAAGCTGATGCAAAGTTTCAAGTCCCGTGAGTACGTGAGAGAGACCTTTGCTTGGATGCATTATTACTGGTTCCTCACCAATGATGGCATCGAGTTTCTCAGAACCTACCTTAACCTTCCTTCCGAAATTGTTCCTGCCACTTTGAAGAAACAGGCCAAGCCACCTGGCAGACCCTTTGGTGGCCCCTCCGGTGATCGCCCTAGGTATGTCAAGAAGATCACTGTTGCAATTGATTGAACAATATCATAGTATAAAGCAATAAACCATACATTTATAGGATAAGTGGGGTACTAAGTGAAGTGTTATGACCTTATAAAACCCAATCCAACAGATCTAAACTAACTACTTTTTCTACTAGTTGGTTGTTATGTGGATGATCTTTGTTTTCTTGAACAGGGGTCCTCCTCGCTTTGAAGGCGAGCGGAGGTTTGGCGGCGATCGTGACGGATATCGCGGAGGTCCCCGAGGACCTGGTGGAGACTTTGGAGGAGACAAAGGAGGAGCTCCTGCTGACTACAGACCCTCTTTTGGGGTAATTCTATTGCCAATGCAGTTCTACTGTTGTTTATCAATGTGCATTGTCATCTGGTTGGCATTTGTTTTTGGCCTAGTTTTCATCATCAAGATTGTTGTTTGTTGTGTAGTTTTAAACTAAATAGAACTTTAACTTTTATGAGTATTTGTTTTCAAGCTCTTACAAATGTATAGGTACTTGATGTGCAGGTTTAAGTTAATTTTCTTTCAACAAAGGTTGACTCATTCACTATATTTTTTATTTTTCTTTGACAAGCTCTTGGTGATAAGTTTACTCGAATAGATCGAGTCTACTAGATTATAATTTCCCATGGTTCGCACCTTTTAATAAGTCCTTTGTTGGGAACTCTATCTTGTGAATGCACAATCTTTTCTTCAGTTAGGCGATGCAAATAAGCTATTCCTTCATTTTTTAAAGCTTGAGGATTGATTAAGTGATCAATAGTGTGATGTGATTAATGCAGTGTTAGTGTTATGATGACTGTGTCCTTGAAGCTGTACAATTAAATGTTCATAATCATGCTTGCATCTTCTAGGGACATTTCATTATGCGCAGCAAACAATATATATAATGGTTTTGGTTTCTTTTCATTCCGTTGTTTTCCCCCTCTCCTTATCAATTGTTTTGCCATATTGCAGGGACCTGGAGGAAGGCCTGGCTTTGGTCGTGGATCTGGTGGTTTTGGGGCGCCAACCAGCTCAAATATTCCTTAAGTATTATGTTTTGTGCTTTATTTTTTGTTTAGTTTTCTAGAATATTGCCCTCTCCTATAGATTGTTTTATGGGCTTGACAAATTACTTTATATCCAGCTTTTCTTTCAGTGAAGATTTTGAATTGAGTGTTTCTGCTAATTTGTGACCTTCTCTTTCATCCCCCATTTTATTCCAACTTCAAATGCCTGCAGTTCTCCCAACCTTGTCAAAGTTTGGTCAATACATACATACTAGTATTTTATTCTCTGCATTTTAATGGACAAATTTAATATATATAATAAAAAATAATAAAATAGTTAAGATTCAAAAAACAGTTAAATTGAAAAAATGTTAAAGACTGAAATACTGATACAAGTAATTATTTTGGTTTTAAAAAATTATTATTGAAATGGTAAAATTGAGAAACAACTGTGGACAACTGAAAGGATAATTATTTTGTTATATATAGCTATAGATTAATTAATATTCAAGTTGAAAAAAACAAATGGTTGCGAGGTAGTTTATCGAATCCATTTACTGACTCTGTAAAAATTGGCTAAGATACTTGAAGTCGATATAGGGATTATTAGGACCCTTAAAAGGGAATTGTGATAATCGAATAGGGGAAGGAAAAAGAAAATTTTGAAAGAATAGATTAAGAAAAACTGACGAGTGTTGTTGGTTCTAATTACTCACTCAATCGTATCTCAAATACCTATTATATTACTTAAATCATACATACATACGTGTATATATATATATATATATACATTCACTATTATACTCATACTTTCTTCTCAGTTTTCGTCAATATCTCTTGTTTTATTATTTTATTGTACTTTTTATTCTGAAAATTTTTGACCTACTGATACAATTTTCAATTTTATTTTTGAATGTAGGATACTGTACTTTATATCTTGTGAAATAATACAATTTTGAATTTGGTGTGATGTTGATTATTGAGAAGCTGAATTGTGAGTTAACTTTTTGTATTTTTTTAATTGAAAATTTTAATTAGTTAAAAATAAATGTTTGAAGGAAACTATAATTAATTATGCAGTATTTAATTAAGTAGACATCTACAAAATTAGATATGTATTTTTTTAAATAGATATATTTTGAAGAAATGCCTAGAAATATATATATATATATATATATATATATATATATATATAAACAAATAAAAATAAATATTTAGAAAACTTATATATAAATAGATATAAATATTCTAAAAGATGTTATACAAAAAATATTTAGGTAAATAGATATAAAAAATAGATAAATAAATATTTAGAAATACATATATTTTATAGTAATTAAAAATAGCAAATTTTTAAAGATTTTTTTTGGTGAATAAAAAAATTAAGATTTATTAAGAAAGTAATAGAATAAATGTGATATAACTGAATTTAGTGAATTGTAAAAAATATATTCATTTGAAAAAATTATCTAATATATAATTTTAGAGAAATAAATATATAAATAAACAAATATTTTAAATAAATTTTCAGAATGTATTTATTATTTTTAGAGGCTATATGTTTTTTTCAAATAATAAGAATTGTTTTCGTGGATACAATGAAATATATACTAATAAAAGAAAGAATGCAAATGAATGGTTACACGTATAGAAATTTAAATTTGCTATACAAGAATTAATGTGATATAACAACAGAAATAAAGTTCATATTCAAATATGTTAACTCATTAATCGTTATTTGTTTCAAAGTTTTGTAAATCACTTGCAATTTGATAGAAACATTACAACTTAAAAAAGAAAATTCAAATTGTACTTACAATTTCGGTAAAGTCAGTTATGCTTAGAGTTGAATGAACGGTCACACAATAATAATAATAATAATAATAATAATAATAATAATAATAATAATAATAATAATAATAATAATAATAATAATAATAGTAACTACTTTTTCTTTTGTCAAATAAAAGTCGTACTCATTATAAAATACATAGAAATTACTGTTTGCTAACTTCAATTTAATTACTTTTTTCTGTATCAAACTTAATATTTACATTTATCTTACTCTAAAAAAGAGAAAGTGGTAATCGTATAATATTTCACACAATATTTTTATTTATCTTACTCTAACATTATATTATATTAATCTCTCCATTATTATGAGATATAGTAGTAAATAATACGAAGGGAGATAAATACAAAAAAAACTTTTATAGAATATCACTTTTCTTTTTCTGAAAAGAGATGAGGAAAACCGGAGCATACACAACTTCTGAATATGAAACCATATCTTATTCACTAGACAAGTAACAGTATAAGAATATATTATTAAAACTACCTCGTCCTTATCTTTCTAAAACATCATAGTAATTTACAGCTCACAATTAAAAGAAAAACAAATGTGCTTACATTATCATTCGGATTCGACTGAAGAAAGACAGGAAAAATGAGCAGAGAAACAATCGATCGATGAAACAGAGGAAAGGGAACAAAGAATATAAAATTGAAGAATATAAAATAGCGCCAACGCAACCATAGTTGAAAGGGTAAGAACATTATATTTTATTCATTCATTGGACCAAGTGGCTGACTGTGTAGGGTTTTATTTTTGTGCCACTCCAAAACCCTTTAATGTCTTAAGCTACTGCGTTTTGTTCTTCTTCCTTTCTACTTCATTCACGCCCACGCCCACGCCCTTCTGCTCAGTTCCCTTTTCAAACTTTTTATTTTTCCCCCACTTTTTCTGTTTTAGGGGTTTCCAACACTTGATCGAGGACATGGCGGCTGTCAAGGAATTTGGGGTGTCTCAATTCGTGCAGGTTTGGTTTTATTTCATCTCTTTGAATTAACATCGTATGATGCATCCTTTTTATTCATGAAATGTTGTTTTGGGTTTCATGCTTTGATGTTGTAGTGGCATGTTTTTTATTCGTTGAAGGTTTCTACTTTTGCCATATGTTTGCTTTAATCTGTTAGTTTTTCGTAGATCACTAGGTGCTGCGTGTTTAATTTATCAGATGAAGTGCAACGGTGTTTCATGGGTCTTCCCTTTCCCTTCTGTGTTTTTTTTTCTCCTTTACTGTTGTACTAACATATTGGGTTGACTATCAAGTTTGCATCGTTGACATGGGTTGGCGTTTGTTTTATTTTTAACTCTGTCACTGACTAGTTGGTGGCCATGTTTAATTTGGCAATTGAAAATGCATCTTTGCTTATGGTTTTTTGTGATTTTGGTTCCAGGGTACTTCTAGGCAAACTTTGTTTTTGAAGAAGAAGCCTCATAGACAGAGAAATCATATGCTGTGGGGTACGCTTTGGAATAGGAATTGGGCGCTGGGATCAACTCGAAGAGCTTTGCATTTAAGGTGTGAGGCTCAAGAAAATCCCAGAGCTGTGGTTTCTGGTGTGAGCTCTTCTGTAGAAGAACAACCTGGCTTGGTTCAGAAGCCTGCTTCAGAAGTTGATCATTTGTACCGAGTCCCATTTATGCAAGAAAGTGCAGCTGCTGAGCTTCTAAAGGAAGCTCAAGTGAAAATATCTAGTCAGATTGTGGAAATACAAACGGAGCAATGCTATAATATTGGCCTTAGTTCACACCTTTCCACTGGAAAATTTTCAGTCCTTAAATGGCTTCTTCAAGAAACTTTTGAGCCTGAGAATATTGGAACTGAGAGCTTTCTTGAGAAGAAGTGGAAGGAGGGTTTGAGTCCAGTTATAGTTGAGGTTGGTCCCAGGTTGTCATTTACCACAGCATGGTCTACTAATGCTGTAGCAATTTGCCAAGCCTGTGGATTGACAGAAGTGACACGTTTGGAACGGTCAAGAAGGTACTTGTTATTCACCACAAGTGAGCTGCAAGATCATCAAATCAGTGAATTTGCTTCTATGGTTCATGATAGGATGACCGAATGTGTTTATACTCAGAAGCTAACATCCTTTGAGACCAGTGTTGTTCCTGAAGAGATTCGTTATATACCTGTTATGGAGAAGGGACGAAAGGCATTAGAAGAGATTAATTTGGAGATGGGTTTCGCCTTTGATGACCAGGATTTGGAATATTACACCAAACTTTTCAGAGAAGACATTAAGCGCAACCCAACCAATGTAGAGTTGTTTGATATTGCTCAATCCAACAGTGAGCATAGTAGACATTGGTTTTTTACCGGAAAGATTTTTATTGATGGGCAGCTTATGGATAAAACTCTAATGCAGATTGTGAAAAGTACTTTGCAGGCAAATCCCAATAATTCAGTCATTGGCTTTAAGGATAACTCAAGTGCAATCAGGGGTTTCCCAGTGAAGCAGCTCCGCCCAGTTCGGCCTGGTTCATCATGTCCACTAGAAGTTGCAGTACGTGAGTTAGATATACTGTTTACAGCTGAAACACATAATTTTCCGTGTGCAGTGGCACCTTATCCTGGTGCAGAGACAGGTGCAGGAGGTCGCATTAGGGATACACATGCTACAGGAAGAGGGTCCTTTGTTCAGGCAGCTACAGCTGGTTATTGTGTTGGAAATCTCAACACATCTGGCTTTTATGCTCCATGGGAAGATACCTCCTTTACTTATCCAGCAAATTTGGCACCACCTTTACAGATTCTCATAGATTCTAGTAATGGCGCATCTGACTATGGCAACAAATTTGGAGAGCCATTGATCCAGGGTTTTTGTAGAACTTTTGGAATGAGACTTCCAAGTGGGGAGAGGCGAGAATGGTTGAAGCCAATCATGTTCAGTGCAGGCATTGGACAGATAGACCACCTTCATATATCAAAGGGAGAACCTGACATTGGAATGCTGGTTGTCAAGATTGGAGGCCCAGCTTATCGCATTGGCATGGGAGGTGGAGCAGCCTCAAGCATGGTCAGTGGGCAGAATGATGCAGAGCTTGATTTCAATGCTGTGCAACGTGGGGATGCTGAGATGGCTCAAAAATTATATCGTCTTGTTCGTGCATGTATTGAGATGGGGGATAAAAATCCAATTATTAGCATTCATGATCAAGGTGCTGGTGGTAACTGCAATGTTGTGAAGGAAATTATATATCCAAAGGGTGCTGAGATAGATGTCCGAGCAATTGTGGTTGGTGATCACACGATGTCTGTTCTAGAAATTTGGGGAGCAGAGTATCAGGAGCAAGATGCAATCTTGGTGAAGCCTGAAAGTCGTGATCTCTTGGAATCAATATGTAGCAGGGAAAAAGTTTCAATGGCAGTTATTGGAACTATCAGCGGTGATGGACGTGTTGTGTTAGTTGATAGCTTGGCAACTCAGAAGAGTATTTCGCATGGACTTCCTCCACCTCCTCCTGCTGTTGATCTTGAACTGGAGAAAGTCCTTGGTGACATGCCCAAAAAATCTTTTAAATTTAATCGGGTCGTCTATGAGCGGGAGCCACTTGATATTGCACCTGGGATTGCAGTGATAGATTCTTTGAAGAGGGTATTGAGTTTACCATCCGTCTGTTCGAAACGCTTCTTAACTACAAAAGTTGATAGGTGTGTTACTGGTCTAGTGGCACAACAGCAAACTGTTGGCCCTTTGCAGATCCCCCTTGCTGATGTTGCTGTTACAGCTCAAACTTTTAATGATTTGACTGGAGGTGCTTGTGCCATTGGGGAACAACCAATCAAAGGCCTGTTAGATCCCAAAGCAATGGCTCGGTTGGCGGTTGGAGAAGCACTGACAAATCTTGTATGGGCACAGGTCACTTCACTTTCTGATGTCAAGGCTAGTGGTAACTGGATGTATGCTGCCAAGCTTGATGGGGAAGGAACTGACATGTATGATGCTGCCATTGCTTTATCTGAAGCAATGATTGAACTTGGCATTGCTATTGATGGAGGGAAAGACAGCCTTTCTATGGCAGCCCATGCTGAAAATGAAGTTGTCAAAGCTCCAGGAAATCTTGTCATCAGTGTTTATGTTACTTGTCCTGATATAACAAAAACAGTAACACCAGATTTAAAGCTCAAGGATGAAGGTGTTTTGCTTCATATTGATTTGTCAAGAGGTAAGAGGCGATTAGGAGGATCTGCTCTTGCCCAAGCATTTGACCAAGTTGGGAATGACTGTCCAGATCTTGATGATGTTCCTTATCTTAAAAAGGTATTTGGAGGTGTTCAAGATCTTCTCACCGATGAACTGATTTCTGCTGGTCATGATATTAGTGATGGTGGGCTTCTTGTTTGTGCACTAGAGATGGCATTTGCTGGTAATTGTGGACTTAGTTTGAACTTGTCATCTCAAGGTAACAGTCTCTTCCAAACACTATATGCCGAAGAGCTTGGATTAGTTCTTGAAGTAAGCAAGAAAAATCTGGCTTTGGTATTAGATAAATTAAACAATGTGGGAGTTTCAGCTGAAATCATTGGTGAAGTAACAGCCAATCCATCTATAGAAGTCAAGGTTGATGGCGAGACTTGTTTATCTGAAAAAACTAGTATCCTTAGGGACATGTGGGAGGAGACCAGTTTTCAACTTGAAAAGTTTCAAAGACTAGCGTCTTGTGTGGATATGGAGAAAGAAGGACTGAAACATCGGTATGAGCCCTCATGGAATCTGACCTATCTCCCTGTTTTCACTGACAAAAAGTTTTTGCTTGCAACTACAAAACCTAAGGTGGCCGTGATTAGAGAAGAAGGGAGCAATGGAGATAGAGAAATGGCTGCAGCGTTTTATGCTGCTGGTTTTGAGCCATGGGATATCACTATGTCGGACCTTCTCAATGGAAAGATCTCTTTGCAGGAGTTCCGTGGAATTGTGTTTGTTGGTGGATTTAGCTATGCTGATGTGCTTGACTCCGCAAAAGGCTGGTCTGCTTGCATAAGATTTAATGAACACGTTTTGCAACAATTTCAGGAGTTTTACAACCGTCCAGACACCTTCAGTTTAGGTGTATGCAATGGGTGTCAGCTTATGGCTTTGTTAGGGTGGGTACCTGGACCTCAAATTGGAGGTGTGCATGGTGCAGGTGGTGACCTATCTCAACCAAGGTTCATTCATAACAAGTCAGGGAGGTTTGAATGCCGCTTTACAAGTGTGACCATAAAGCCTTCACCGGCTATAATGTTCAATGGCATGGAGGGTAGCACATTGGGTATATGGGCTGCTCATGGTGAGGGAAGAGCTTATTTCCCAGATGAAGGTGTGTTTGACAGAATAGTTCACTCTGACTTAGCTCCTATAAGATATTGTGATGATGCTGGAAATCCAACAGAGACATACCCTTTCAATGTGAATGGCTCTCCCTTAGGGGTAGCAGCTATCTGTTCCCCAGATGGGAGGCATCTTGCCATGATGCCTCATCCAGAGCGTTGCTTCTTAATGTGGCAGTTGCCATGGTACCCAAAGCACTGGCACGTGGAGAAGAATGGGCCTAGTCCTTGGTTGCGCATGTTCCAGAATGCCAGAGAGTGGTGTTCCTGAAATTATACAATGTTGCTTTTCATTTTCCCATAAAGTGCTTTCCTTGTTTTAGAGTTGATGACTTTTCCATCTCTCATCAATAATGAATTGACAGGTTACTCAACAACTCTGCACTTTACTCTGTAGAATTTCACATGCAAGATAGCTTTGTAGTGGAAAGGTTGGGAATTTTCAATACCCTTCTGTATATTGCTTGTTTATTTAATTGTTGATGTCAGAAATTAAAACAAGTTAAAATGCTTGATAGGTGAAATGGATTAGATTAGATTGCTAAATATAATGATTATCGACTGAAGAAAAAAGAATAGTAAGCGGTAGTGCAAGTGTATGCATAAATATTACATGGCCTACACTGAAAAGAAAGCTTAACCCTATTAAAGTTTATTATTCTCTGCGTATGAAGCTAGCCCTTTATCCTCTGCAACCTCGTGTACGTCCTACCTATGACCTTTTTTGTATTTTTTTTCTTGAATTGAGCCGAGAAACCAAACAGCAGTTTCTGTCTGCATCTTTCTCTTTCCAAGCTACCTCTGTTAAGACAACTTTTACATGGATTTGTTAGTGACTTTTGATTTTATTGCGTGTTTCTTTTTCCAAGTCACACTGTGGAGACAACTTTTACATGAATTTGGTTTGGTTCAGTGACTTTTGATTTTACTTTATTCTTTTTGAAGCTTAATTCTTATGTGTGTATGCCTTAGATTTAAGATTTGCAATTGAAACATGATGTTGGCTACATGTTAAATAATGGTTATGTTACTGCATAAAATTCAGTTCATGAGGAACACAACTTCTGTTTCAGCTTTCATCACTGGGCAATCTAAAGTTCTAAACTTTGTAGTAACCACTGTTTCTGTGACTTCTAGGTGGGAATCAGAAAGATATGACAGACACTATTGGTCTCATTTATGTTTTTTTGTTGTAGACTGCCTAAAATTATGGCAACTTACTATCAATGTTCAAGTAATCAAAGGGATGTAATGCCTATGTTGTGTCTTAGGGAGCCTTTGCATAATCTGTATACATCAATTTTGGCAGGCAAGATGACATTGTATATGAACTCTGGTACAAGTTCTGAAATCCTCTGCAGAAAAGTATATAAATAATTTTTTCTTCAGATGAATATTTGTATAAACATGATGGTGTAATGTTTTTACTTGTTTGAAACTGCTTCCAAACCGACAGTGATTCTGCATCAATCCCAAAGACAGGGCAGCATATGTCAAATCACATTCACACTGTTCTCTGTGCTAATTCCCTTTCCCTCCTCACTCATCTTCTTTCTTTTTCTTCACCTTTCTTTTCTTCCCTCCCACCATTCACACAGCACAACCTTTTGTCTTTGTTTTCTTTCTCTGTTCTCACTCAACTCACTCATTCTTGTTTCACATTATGCATCTTTCTCTTTCCAAGCCAACCTCTGTTAGGAAAACTTCTACATAAATGTGATTTTATTTAGCCACTTAAATAGCATGTCACCACACCATGCTTCAATTGCACTTCAATCTCAGGTGTACCAGGCATTACACATGATAATTAAGCTTCAAAAAGAAGAAAATAAAATATAAAGGGGCTAAATAAAAGCACAGTTATGTAAAAGTTTTATTTAAAAACAATAATTTATTTAAAAATATAGGAAAGGCAAACATAAAATAAGAGATGAGAGGAGGAATTAGATATGAAGCTATTTATTGTAGTAGTCGAGAATTCAGTTTTTGGAAACTTCACTTTTCAACCGCACTTTCTGATAGAGGAGAGTTTTTTTTTTCTTTAGTTTTTTATTTAAAAAATACTAAAAATAAAATTAATTAAAATATTGAGATTAAATTTTATTTGTTTTAAGAGAAAAAATTAAAAAAAGAGTGAATAATATATTTTGCAATATAGTGTAAAATATTTTTTTTATTATGTAAAAAATTGAACGAAAAATGAAAAACAAAATTACAACACTATAATTTTTGTTCTTATTATTTATTTAATTAGTTTTTACTATAATATATATATAAAAAATCAATGATAAAAATTTTAATTTCAAATTATACTACAAAATAAAAATTTATTCACCTTTAAATTATTATTTTATTAATTATAATTTAAAATCAATATTTTTAGCTAATTATTTTAAATTACCTTTTCATAATTTTAATTTTAGTTTTTAATTATTTTGTCTTCCTTCCCACTTTAAAAAAAAAAATCCTTTTGAATTTGATTTCAAAAAGTTCAGCTTAAAAAAAAAAAATCTGTTACCGGATACAAAAAGTTCAATTAAAAATTATACTTTTAAAACTAAATTTTAAACTATAAGTAATTGGTAGATTTGGAAAAAAAAATATTTTAGTACATCTATTTATTTATTTATTTATTTTTAAAAAGTATTATTTTAAAAAAAATAATCCGTGTCTTTATAAGTAAATCACTAAAATAACTATAGCAAACAATTTTTCATCAGTGTATTGTATATTATTTTTATGTAATTATTATTAATTTGAATGAACTAATATTTAAGTTGAAAAAATAAACATGGACAAACGGTGTAAGGTCATTTATGGAATGATTCACTGACACAGTAAAATGTGACTAAGATACTAGAAATTGATATAGGTATTATTAGGATCCATTGTGATAATCGTATATCTATCTTCTTTTTTTCTTTAATGTATAGGTGAAGGGAAAAGAAAAGTATATTATGGATCTTTGTTAGAAAGTGAATATAAAAAGTTATATATAATTAATTAAATTAATCGAGATGATTAGTTTAATTGAATTCAATCTAAGTCAAATTAATTAAATCTAGTTATACTTATTTATGAAATTTGTGATTTACAAATTCTATTAGTTTTAATTATAAATAAGTAAATTATATTTGAAAATTGAATATTCTTCAGTTATTTTAATTTTCTGTTGTCATATATATTATATTGTAATTTGATTTGAAAGATTTATTCTTTCTTAATACTGTTGTTAATGTTGGTGATAATAATTATAAATCACATGTTTGTTTGTACAAACAATTACCATCCTTGCTTAATCAATAGATGTTTTCTATATAATAATTAAATAAACATTTTTTTACATAATAATTATGTAGTTTTTTATAAATTTCTGTAGAAAATCTTTTATATTAATTTTGGAAGTCTCTCAGACTTACCCTTTGCCGTCTTAATACAAATAAGACACATTTCAAATTTTTTAAGAAATACAGAAAAAAAGAAAGCTTAGGAAATGATAGTATTTCATGAATAGGTTCTTCTGTATCACCCAGCATATAAATTTTCTTGAATAAGTTTATTCAATTTTTCCTATAATAATACATATCAATTTAAAATCTTTGGGTAACTTTTTTGTTTGAGGAATCTTATTTATTTATATTAAATTTGTACAGAATACAGATAATGTTATTTTTACAAGATATCGAGTCACGCTGTCGCATGCATGCGGAAAAATCTTAATTTGGTAGAAAATCTTTTCTACTTTATTATGATTTGTAGGCTTCCATAACTAAAGGTAATTTAATAGTAACTTACTTGTAAGATTGTGAAATAATAATCTAAAAAATCTTCATTTTATTAACATATAAATTGTTATTTTTTTGTTTAGTTTAATATCTGTATAAACATGATGGTGTAATGTTTTTACTTGTTTGTTTGAAACTGCTTCAAAACCAACAGTGATTCTGCACCAATCCCAAAGACAGGGCAGCATTATGTCAAATCACCTTCACACTGTTCTATGTGCTAATTCCCTTTCCCTCCTCACTCACTCACTCACTCTTATCTTCTTCTTTCTTTTTCTTCATCCTTCTTCTCTTCTCTCCCACCATTCACACAACACAACCTTCTTCTTTCTTTTCTTTCTCTGTTCTCACTCAACTCACTCATTCTTGTTTCACATTATGAGATGTTGAGTTCAACTTTTAATGTTGCACTTCCTTTCAGCTTCCAACTAAAGACTAACAAACCAGTTGCAGCAGCATAGCTTCATGTTCTCTGTTTCTTATCCTCTGCAACCCTGTGTAAGTCCTTCCTGTGTGCCTCTCTTTCATGGCAAACAAAAGCTTGCTTTATTTTTTCTGGAATTGAGTTGAGAAACCAAACTTTGGTCCTCTCTGCATCTTTCTCTTTCCAAGCGACCTCTGTTAGGAAAACTTTTACATGAATGTGGTTTTGTTTAGCTGACTTTAGATTTTAGTTTCTTCCTTTTGAAGCTTAATTATCATGTGTAGTGCCTGGTGCGCCTGGGATTGAAGATCTGCAATTGAAGCATGGTGTTGGTGACATGCTATGTAATGGTTATGTTACTGCTGCGCAACAATTAGTTCATTTCAGGAGCAATCTTAAGTTCCAAACTCAGCAGCAACCACCAATTTGTGACTTCTAGGAGGGAATGAGAAGAGTTCAGACAGTATTTGTCTCATTTAGTTAACAACATAGACTGTGTTTCATGGTTCATAGTTTACGGTTACGGTTTTTACTTATAGTCTGCCTAAAATTATGACAACTTACTACCCATGTTCAAGTAATCAAAGGGGTGCGGTGCCTATGCTGTGTCTTAGGGAGCCTTTGCATAATTCGTATCCGGAGACACCAATTTTGCCAAGCAATATGACACTGTTGTATATGAACTCTGGTTCATATTCTGAAGCATTACCTGGAAATTCTCAGCAGCAAAGCAATTGCTTTGTGGTTCCATCAAATTCCACCGCTGAGCAGCAAGAAATATTGGCTAATATTGGTGGATACCAAATTGGGGTTCATGATTTCGGTAGAAGTGAGATGTTGGTAAGACAATCTATGGATGGACAGAACTTGCAGGGGCAGGGATTATCTCTAAGCCTTGGAACCCACATGCCCTCAGGAATTCAACTGCCTTCTGTCCATGATAGGAATCATTGCTCAAATTTTGATTCGTTCTTGGGTGGAAATCCATCGCTTTCAGCCAACGAGGTCTACCAAAATGGATCTTCTAGACATTCTGAAAATTTTCCTCCTGTGTTACCTGAAGCTAGTCATGATTTGAACAAAGCAGATTTTTCATTTCATGGAATTTCTAGTGTTGGAAGAACGGTTCCTAGCTCCAAATATCTCAAGGCAGTGCAACAACTGCTTGATGAAGTTGTTGATATCCGACAAGCTATGAAAAGACCTGATACAAGAAGTCACGGAACACATGAGAACTCTGCGAAGAATTCTAAGGAGGGTGGTGAGCTCCTGGAAAATGAACGGCCATCTACAAATGCTGTGCCTAATTCTCAAGCCTCAGCCAGTAACTCCTCTTGTGAGCTTTCACATGCTGAAAAACAAGATCTGCATAAGAAGTTAGCAAAGCTCCTGTCAATGTTGGATGAGGTAAAGCCTATTTATAAACATTTCCACTGTTTGGTATCTCTGATTTCTCCATTCGGTTGAACATTTTCTCAGACCATTTTGTTCATATGATTGTTCATTGTGTTGTGATGGCTGTAACCTTCCTCAAGTTGAATATTTTAAACTCCTCATCTCCGATGTCTATGTTCATTGTGTCAGCTTTTGTTAAATAAACTCTAAACTGTGATAATTGAGATTGCCTTTCTTTCCTTTACTGCAAAATATTCGTGTTCATGATTTCAGTAGTGGTTTAAGCACCTTAAAGTATGAAAAGGAAATATGTCAACGTGATATAAGTGCAAATTTTGTATCTGTTTCGAGCTTTTTGCGTGCTGCCATGCGGTGTGAAAGAAGGAATTTAATTTCTGATCTCCTTACAATTGATTAAATCTTTTATGACTAATTCTTATTTCCTCTATTCTGTGTAATTTAGTACTTAAGATGATGTATGTGATACAATGATTCTGTTCTTTCTTGCAACAATGATTCTGTTAAATAGTGTAGGTTGACAGTAGGTACAAACAATATTACCAGAAGATGCAGAACGTGGTATCATCATTTGATGTGGTAGCAGGATGTGGGGCAGCTAAACCATACACGGCCCTTGCTCTACAAACCATTTCATGCCATTTTCGGTGTTTGCGTGATTCAATCACTGGTCAAATTCGTGCAACACAAAAGAGCCTTGGGGAGCACGACGCTTCTGAAAGTAATAAGGGAGTTGGAATGGCAAGACTAAAGTATGTGGACCATCAAGTTCGACAACAGAGGGCTCTTCAGCAGCTTGGTATGATGCAGCATGCATGGAGACCGCAAAGGGGGCTTCCAGAAAGCTCTGTTTCAATTCTCCGCTCATGGCTTTTTGAGCATTTCCTTCATCCGTAAACCCTCTCATATCAACCTTGATCTTCTGTTTTTTTTTTTTTTTTAACTTTTGGATCCAAGATCATTGGGGTTGTTTAATATAGTTGCCATTTTTTCTATTCTTCACAGATATCCAAAGGATTCGGAAAAGACCATGCTAGCAAGACAGACCGGCTTGACCCGAAGTCAGGTGCAAAAACAAAATACTTTTACCAACTTGATTCATTGTGCTTCTTTGTGCCTCTCTTGTTGCTTGAGATTACTGATTTGAAAGAACTATAGAGTTTATGATGTTTTTATGTATTTGAAATTTGCTTGAATTAGGTCTCAAATTGGTTCATAAATGCACGTGTGCGTCTATGGAAGCCTATGATTGAGGATATGTACAAGCAAGATGTTTCTGATGTGGACATGGACTCAACTTCTTCATCTGAAAATGTCTCCAAGGCAACAAGAAGTGATGTCAAGATCTCCAATGACACGGTTGATGATTCACAGCACTGTCAAAGTCCAATGTTAACCGATACAAATCATGGTGGTGGACAAGTTAAGGACCTTGGATACGATCAAGTTCTTGATACAAAAATCATGGCTTCCACTGGATTAACTAGTCATGAGGTTGAAACCGAACACAGGTCAGGAAAGCTGATAGAGGAGAAAAGGCCAAATTTTGATAATTGTGGTCTCTTCTCTGATAACATGGTGGTTCAATCTGATGGAGCTAGTAATGAAAGGTTTATGGCAGTTGGTTCAACGTGCCAAATGTCAGAGTTTGAGAGCTTCAAGTCAGGAAGTGGAGTGTCTCTAACATTGGGTTTACAGCACTGTGAAGGAGGTAATTTTTTGGCTGGTGAGAGCCATCTCAGTTTCGCAGCTGCAGCTTCTGCAGTTGGAGTACAGACAGCAGAACTTGAGCACGTTGGTGCTGGAAACCAGCGTCAGAGGTTCAGTTCACCTCATATGTTACATGATTTTGTTGTATGATGATAATCTGTTGAGACCATTCTGTGAATGGTAAGTGCTGATGTTGGGACCAGTTTGCAGACAACTAGTGACAGAAGGAACTCAGTGGTCCCTCAAGGGATGATAGGACTGACAAAAAACAGTTGTACGATATCCTGAAATTTTTTGGGAAGATCTATAACTCATGATTAATGTGTAGAAGGAAACATTAATATTAGGCCTATTTCTGCAATGAAAAAATTAAGAAACACATGGCAATAAAAAAGCCTTTTTTTTCCATTAGGTTGGGTCAGTAACATGCATTATCAGACACCATGAATTTTTGTTGTGTATTAAGAATAGAAATAGACCATTTATCACTGGTTTGGCTTAGTAGTTTTTCTCAGTGTGATTCTGCTTTCTACTGTTAGACTCTGCAATCTGAATGAATGGTGGGAATTCGTAGAGTTCTCAAAGAAAAATTGTTTTCCTCATGCCTTGGTTTCTTTATAACAGAGAAAGATAATTGAAGGAATCGGAATTGCAGCTATTACAGAAGCTCCATCCTTAGAAACTTACATGGAACATGAAAGTTTAACAAATTAGCTAAGTTTCTAAATTTTTACAGAATCAATTATTTTAGTTTTTAAAGAATCGATTAAGCCTCTGTATCTTTACAATTAAATATCTGGATAGAAAAGAATGAACAGAAGATGAATTTTGGCAGAGTTAAAAAGTGGAGAAACATAAATTAAAGAAAATAGAAGTCCAGTTCACATGAAAATATAAATCAGGGTAACTAATGATACAGACAAGTCTTATTATATATATATATATATATATATATATATATATATATGTATATATATTGTAATATATATTATTACATGTTGATAACATGAGATTATGTGAAGAAAGAAGGTGTTTATTTGAATTGCTGCAGCAATAGCAAGGAAAAAGGATGGGAAAAAACTGGATAATAGATTGTTATTTGAATTTTCTAGTGTAATACAGAAAAAACCACATTCAAGCGTGAACAGTTTTTTTGGCTTGAATAGTAAAGTAAAATGAATGAAATCAATATATACATAGCATCATAGGAAGGTAGCATATGGAATGAGTTTGAGCTACAAAATTGGAATTTGGAGTAAATAAAATGCTAAACGTTGACGTATGGAGTGCTTAATTGAGTGCAACTTGGTGCCCTTCGGCAAGGAGATGGAGCAAGGTTCAGCAGTTCCTTCCTGTGAGAACGTTTCTTCCTTTTCTTTGAATCAGAGTGTTCTGGTTTCTTCAAATCCTCCACTGAGTGTACATCTTCCATGCAAACAAATGATCTTGATTTTCCAGAATAATACCTAGATAATCCTCTCCTGTGCATGCATGCAATCAAATTTTCAAACACAGAAAACACATATTCATCGATATAGATATAGAAAAACGTTGTTTGACACCGTTTGACAACTTGTATAAAGATAAAATAGTTTTTACAAAAGTCAATTTTTATATTTTTAGAAAGAAAAGAAAGTAAATAGTTATGAAAAAAAAAAATGGTGTCAAAATATCAGTGTCCGATAGACATATATTCTTCAGAAAGAAAATCTTAACTTACTTTTGTGGAAAGCTGGTTCCAAGAGAACCCATGTTCATTATCAAATTGTCAATTTCTTGGTCCATGTTCAAGAGAGGCAACGGAAGATGAAAATGTGGTCTCAGACGCTCATTTGGGAAGGAAAGGCTTTGGTTTGGGATTGAATAAATATTTTAGATTTTGGAATAAAGTCTTCACTCATTCATGGTTATGACAACATTTTTTCTATACTTCCTCTTGATCATTCAAGATGCTACTATTTTTGGCTGAAATGCATGTTTCTGAAGCTCTCTCTACCCTCTTTTTCTCTTCGTTTCTGATTTTAGCATGCTCCTGCACCACCCCACATGTGCAAATCAAAATATGCACCAATGAACAAACAGTGATACTTTTAAATATATAATAAATTTATAATTATTTTTAAAATATAAATTGTATTTTAGATTCATAGTTAAAAAAATTTAATGCTGTGATGTACAATCATTTTTAACCATTTAATATTAAAAAAAGGAATTTGGATATAAAAGTAGGTAGATTGAAATAGACAAACAATTGAAAAGTTAAGCATCTGATAACAGATCTAAGAATGAATTCCGTAATTGTAATATGAAAAAAAAAATGTCGTATAATTTAAACTAGAATATAAGCATATAGAAAAAGTTATTTTACATTATCTCATTTGACGATTATTTGAGAATTTATATAAAGATAAAATAGTCTTTAACAAAAATTAATTTTTATATTTTTAGAAAAAAAGAAAGAAAATAAATAGTTACGAGGAGAACGATGTCAAATGATAATAAGAAAAAATGATATCAAAATATGAATGTGCTAACCATATCCATGGCAGCTTTATGATTCCTTGGCATACACTGAAACACACACCCTTTCTTGACAAACCTTAATTTTACATACTAATTTAAATAAGAATGAGTTTAACAAATCAATTTAATAAAAGAAGTGTAATTTAATATTTGAAACATGTTTTAATTATTTATAAATCAAATCATGATTATGTACTAATTTAAAAAAGTTATTATAAAAGTAAAACATAATTTACACAAAAAAAATAATTATTTATTATAATATATATTATTTTACGTAATACTTATATTTAAAATTATTTAATCATGTAAAACAGGCATTTTTCCCATAACAAAAAAGAAATATAATTTTTCATCATGAAAGGAATTGAAGAAGAGAAGAAGAAAAGAATACATTTATTATTTGAATGTAACTTTCTTTAAATATGATTCCAAATTGTTTTTGCGAAGACGAAAGAGTAACACAGAAGAGAGAGTTGTTTAGTTAATGGGTTGTTGGTTGTTGCTGTAACTGCGAGATGTCAGATGAAACTGCACGACATCGTTCGGCGGAGATTCGGTATTTCGAAAAGCTTCTCCTTCGCGGAGCTATGAAAGGCCTAAGAATTTGCGGTCCCCGACCAACCCCTTTTCTTTTCTTTATCTTTTTTCACCTTCACGTTTATGCAGAGTTTCAAATCTTTTTCATTCTTTTGATGTTATTTGGTTTGGAATTGCGTTGTACTCAGCGAGATTGTGGGAGGAGGGTTTAAAGAGAAAAATTGCGAAAACTGAGCAAGAGCTCAGGTACTTGGAGGGTGCTGGTTTTTTCGTTGGTCGTGTTGTAAGGCCTAATGGCAGTGAACGCTGTAAGCATACATACTCATGCATGCATGCATATAACTTGTTTTCTACGTTCAAGATTCAAGAAATAGTTTATTATTTGATGCTATAACACTTGTTTGGGGGATTGGTTAGAGATGGATTAAGCAATGTAATTAAGATTTTTGAATCTTTTCAGTTATTGTAGAATCAGAAGCTGGATTTAGATTTATAGTTGGCTATGATAGGAAGCTGGAGAAGGAGAAGATAACTGAAGAAACAAGAGTTTTCCTTCACAAGATCACGCTGACCATCATGGGAATTCTTCCCCGCCAAGTATACATCTCCATAATCTATTGTTCTTGGGTTGGATGGTTGATTGTGCTGGGATCGTTATTATTTTACAGTACTTTGATGACATTTATGCGTGCATATGCTACTGTTTTATTCATCATGTGCCAGGTTGAACCTGAGATACAAAATATGATTGTTGAAGACCCGGGAAATGTTAGCTACGCTGCACTTGGAGGGCTTTCAGATCAGATTCGAGAGCTCAGGGAAGCCATAGAACTGCCTTTAGTGAATCCTGAGATTTTTCAGAAGGTTGGAATCAGAACCCCCAAGGTATGTTCACTATATGGATGTTTAATTTTGGAAGCATTTTATGTTGAATCATGGATTTGTTAAAAGAGAAAAACTACTGAATAATATGTTTCTCGCATACAACGCAGGGTGTTCTTCTTTATGGACCTCCTGGAACTGGGAAGACACTCTTAGCGAGAGCAATAGCCAGCAATACAGATGCTAAATTCTTGAATGTTCAATACTTGTATTCTGTTCTCTGTGCTTTTTACAAGTGCTTAATGGGGTTTTCCATAAAAAAAGTGTACTTTCTTTTTTATATTTCGGATTGTAGGTAGTGCTCTTGCGGTTAAATATCTTGGTGAAGGCTCAGGATTGATTAGGAACATGTTTAGATATGCACGCGATCATCAGGTGTTGGAAACTTCCATTGCTGAAAAATGAACTTTTTTTTCATGCTTATCTGAAATTGATTATTACTGTTTGCATCCTTTTGTTTAGCCTTGCATCATATTCATGGATGAGATCGACGCCATTGGTGGACGACGTTTGAAGATGAGCTCAGTTGCTGATCGTGAAATTCAAAGAACCCTCATGGAGCTGCTTGACCAGATGGATGGATTTAATGAGCTAGAAAAGGTGATGCTGCTGTTGTTTGTTTATGGTTCATAATGAATAGGGTTTTTAGTATTTGTTAAATTTTGATGTTGTATTCTTATCCAGGTGAAAGTCATTATGGCTACAAATAGGCGTGATATTCTTGATCCAGCACTTCTTCGCCCGGGTCGACTTGATAGGCAAGTAGAAATACCATTACCAAATAAGCACTCAAGGATGCAAATCCTCAAAATCCATGCTGCTGGAGTTGCAAAACAGGGCAAAATTGACTATGAAGCAGTTGCTAATATTTCTGAGGTATGCATGCATATTGAAAGTGTTATTTTGCATTCTTTTCCTAATGGTTTTTTGTTTGACTTCAGGGATTCAATGGTGCTGATCTTCGTAATGTTTGCACTGAAGCTGGTATGTTCGCTATTCGTGAACTCCGGGATTATGCGATTAATATAGATTTCATGAAGGTGAAGTGCTTACACTTGATAAAAGAATGTAATTTTGACCCACATTTATAATATACCCTTAATGCTTTTTACTTTGTGATCCTTCAGGCTGTGCGCAAACTGATTGAAGCAAAGAACCTGGGATCGAGCAGCCATTAAAATCAAATTGTTGTTAGCACTCAGCACAAGATGTTTTTCTGGTGTCTGCACAGTTTGTCACTAAATTGTCCAGCCCATTGTGTTCAGTGATAGAACAAGAATTTGATAATCTGGTTTACTTTGACAGCATCATTAAATTACATAAAATTACCATATTACCATAACCCCTAGGACAAGTTAGAAAACGAGTGGAAGACGTGAGTTTCTTTAATTTTGAAACCGTTCAAATTCGAGTTTTCAAATTGTTTATATGTCGAATTTTGAACTTGTTTATCAGGTTTGAAGAGTTCATGAATCCATCCAACTGAGAAAGAGATTAATTTCAGCAAGACACTCAAGATTCCGAGTACACGGTTTTCAACTTAGATAAATGCCGAATAATAATGTTATGATAATACATACACATCTGAACCAAGACGCGATTTTTAGAGAAGATTATTCCTGTCGAAGGTTAATTCAAGCTATCACTTCCATTGCAATGAATCTAGAGCTTGTTGATGAATCTGTTTGTCACCCGCAGCCACAACATTAAAACCTGTCACGTGATATTGTATAAGTCATAAAAAATTCGTAGGGTTTCATTTTTATAAAGGTGGCAGAAAACCAAGAAAAGCAACTACGAATGATATTAGAATTAGACGAAAGGGTATACTTGTCGCGATTGAAAGTGGAGAAGCCTCCCAAAACAGTTTATCTCCTTTCCAATCAGTTATGACACCTCCAGCACCTTCAATAACGGGTACTAGTGCAAGAAAATCGTACGGCTGAAATTCAAAATTTAACAAACAAAAATTGTTTTAACCATCTTGGGGTCTTTATCTCTACATGGGTCAAAAGTTAAACACGCAACTAAAGGTGAGAGTGCAGCATACCTTCAAACCAGACTCAACAACAAGATCCACAAAACCAGAAGACAAAAGAGCATATGCATAGCAGTCACAGCCGTATAATGGAATTTTAACCTGTAAACGTGCAAAAAATAATAACTTGATGACAATAATATTTTGGAAAACAGAAAATTTTCATTTTGGCAATACTGCTTGATGTAGTCTTCTTAGAAAAGTTAGATGTTAATTTACATAGAGACATAACAAAGCAGAAGACAGGCAACGTAATATTGCTAACTGAGTCAGAAATGTAAAAAGTCCAAGTTACTCTGGTGTCTTACATTCACATTTTCTGTGATATCTGAGTAGTTCAGAAGGCTGACTTTGAAACGACGAAAAAGGTGATGCAAATAATATGTATAGGTTTTAAAATTAAATTAGAGGTGGACAAGTGGATAAATGTCCACTAACCCTGTTTGATTTGAACTTGTGATCAATGCAATGCTTCAGTTGGAAACTAAACAACCTTAAGATTGGGAAAGAAAACAGGCCTCAAACTAATATTGACTAAATATTTCATCCTTTTATGATATCATGTAGTCCCTTTATGTTAAAAATGAAACCGACCTTGCTTCTAACACGGATGAATGCCTCTTCTGCATCTCCACTAAACAGATGTGGGCTTGTGGTGTACCTATATAGGGAAGAAATGAAATTAGATTTTATACCTGCTTTTGTAGACCTATGCTAGCCGTGTCTAAAGCTGCAAATATGAAAAAGAATGTAAACTACTCTTGTAACCAGCTTCTTTTCTCTCTTCCAATCAAGATCAGGAAAGAATTCATAATAAGTTTGTTAAGGAAAAATAAGAAAAGTATACAAGTATGCTTGAGAAAGGTCTGCACATGTGCGGGTAGATATTTCTTGTCCATTCAGTGTAGTTCTCTTTCCACTTATCCCGATCCACCTCTCTTTTAACACAGGTTGATCAATTATGCCAAGGATCTATCGAAAAGGAAATCAAACTCAACAACATAAAGTTTTTGACTTGATTAGCTGAATGATGAGAAGATCAATTTCAATTTCATATGCACTTTGTGGGTAAAAATACCAAGTATCCCTTACAATCAGATAAGTGTATCAGTTAGCAGAAATAATTGAAATCGATTGATGTTGACATTTTGCATCATTTTCTTTTTATTTGTTTTCACATTGTAAAGTATAAAGAGAAAAGACTCAGCTTTGTTTAAAATATTTAAGATATGAAGATGATTGAACATCCAGTTTTTCTTCATTCTAAAGTAAGAAAGCTGCAATAATTTGGGATGATTCAAGGAAAATAAAGTGTGAATGGGTCTAATACGCATTCAAGTGGCAAGAGACTCTTACTGGTATTCCATTTTGTAGAAGAGCAACGAGAGTACCAAATACGGGTTTCCCTGAAATGGAAACAAAACAAACAGAGCCAAAGTGAAATCTGGGAACTCTCACCCAATAATAATTAAAAAAACCATGAAAGAAAATTACCAGTAATAAAACTCTTTGTCCCATCTATGGGATCTAATACCCAAACATAATCAGCAGTCTTTTCTTTACACCTCCACCCATTTTCCTCTCCATAACTGAAATTCAGTGAAAAATCCACGAATGAGCTTCAGTCCACAGAATCTACCAAACTATTGCATTTATGGATTATTCAATGGATGCGGCTGGCTGATAACTCATGCACATAGGCACCGGGAAACAGAAGCATTATACACTACTCTCCTGTTTAGTTGTTTCAGTTGTAAGTTAAATTGCATAATTACAATACAAATTTATCGATCTAAAGAGGCCAGAATTATGGAGCATTGACAGACTCAAGTTAACCAATAGTAAAATCCCTTGACTCATTTCAATGGGGGTAATTCTTTCAGGCTAGTAGCAAATACTTTATTTCAATGATGTTAGCATTTCAGCTATTGACTTACAACGAACTGAATGACATGCAATGTTGCTGCAAGACTCAACCCGATGAAAATGGAATCCACACAATTAGTCGGCAACGGCAAGAAAATGATAAGATTAAATAATTACATTGCATGGGAAGGAAAATTTTCTTGTATAATTGAAACCATAGCCTCCTCAGCCGATCGATCTGCAATGGTTACTGGACCTGCAACATCATGTAAAAGGGCAGAACATAAGCATTCAAATAAAGAAAACAAGAAACGTTATAAAAGTGAAAGGGATTAAAATGAAACAAGAAAAGAGAACAGGTAACTGACTGAGATCATGTTTGTGAATAACGTCGAAGTTCTTCCTGAAGTATTTGCGGATAACTTCTCCGGCAGCATCGGCGACTGTGTTACCGACCTCGGCGAATCGATTAAGCTGAAGAGGCGTAGTGTGAGCCGCCATGGCTCTGAGACGGAAGGTTGGGGGGAGAAAAGAATTGGGTACTGGCGAGTGAGAGTGAGAGAGAAAATGGCACTGTGAGAACATTGCTCTGCAATTAACGACCAAAAATCAATCTCGAACTCAAACTCAAACTCAAACTCTCTCAATCTCTTAAAAAACAACACATGCTTCAACGGTAGCAGATACCTCACGTATGAGAAACAAACAAGGGTTTTCCATGTCTCTTTAATCTTGCTGTTCATTCAAAATCAAAACGTGGTCGTTTCAATTAACTATCCGTTTTCTTCTACGAGATATTTAAATACCTTTTCTTGAGAGAATTAAATAATTTTTAGTGCAAACAAATTTTTAAGAGTTATTTTCCCCTCTTTTGCAACTGCAATATTGTTGATGAGAACATAATGCTTAACTAGTTTGTATAATTAATTATGATGAATAATAATTTCTTTTACATTATACTTAAAGTTTATAAATATATCTATATTTTAGATTTGTAATAAATAAGTTAAGTTTTAACATATACGTTCAACTATTGATATCTTATATAAAAATAATTGTCAGGGTTTTTTTTTTTTGACCTTTCGTTTTTATTTATTTATCATTTTCAAAGACTCAGATATATTTATTTTATTTCCTTCTTCCGAAAAAGCTTCCATAAACTCACGCTTTTAACGTAGAAATAATTTATTCACTTTAAATTAGTTTTTGCTTAAACTTTTAAAAATTACTTTAATTTTTTTTTGTTATTTTCTTCATTCTGACAACAAAATTATTTATTCTACAAGTATAACTAAATTCGCTATTTAATCCTCGTAAACGAATTAGAATGCTGAAATCTCACTATATAAAAGCACCAAGAACATATTTAGGTATTATTATAGTACCATATATTCTTTATATAACTCCTTAAAAAATAACTCATTTGCATTTATGGAAATTATGAAGCTTGCTTCTTTAGTTAATTAAAATATATATCCAATACCATACCATCAAAAAATAAAAATGAGTGGAATCCCAAACCTTGTTAATGACAATAATAACACACAGCATTTGAAAACTAAATAAAATACACCCTCACGTACATGATTTAAAAGATGGCCACGTCACATAATACAGAGCATATATAATAAAACTACGTACTTAATTAATTAATTAATAATCACTCACGACACATAATACAAACCTATAATAACAACTAGTTAATTAATTAATTATTAAATCACTACTCAAACTAGATCAGAACACACAGACCCACAGAGAGAGATTTTCAGTGGTTATGGTGGCCAGGCAATTTTTCTTTGATCTTCTCCATTATGCCCTTCTTGTGATGCTCATGGTGATTAGGGTTAGGGTTAGGGTTTGTGGCGGTTGGTTGTGGAACACCAGTAGCAGCGGGAACACCAGTAGCAGCGGTAGTAGTTGTGGTTGTTGTTGGTGAATGCTGCTGATCCATATTCTTCCTCCCTGGAAGCTTCTCTTTTATTTTATCCTTCACTCCCTTCTTCCTCCTCCCACCTTGTCCATCATCCTCAGACTACAAATTCATACACGTTACAAGTTTTTTAGATTCAACAATCTGTGTAAAACTATAAAACGATTAAAGTAGAGAAGAAAAGAAAACGATAGGTGCATACCGAGCTAGAGCTAGAACTAGAGGAACGACGAAGCTCTCTAGTGTCCCTTGGTTGGGTTGTTATGAGATCCGACACGGTGGTTGTTACTGCGGTTGCACCAGGACCACCGTAGGTCCCAAACCCTGAACCTGCAGTGGCGGCGGGGGTAGCAGTGGTTGCGACGCCGGTGACGTGAACGGGGTTGCCGTGCTCGTCGGTTAATACAACGGGGTTACCGTGCTGATCGGTGAGTGGGATAGGGTTCCCATGCTGGTCTCGTAGTTGTGCTTCAGCCATTTCAATTTGTCTTCTTCAACTTCTACGTAACATACCTTCTTTACACTGTGTGCGCCTTGTTATATAACCTCAGCTACGTGGCGGTGAATATATGCATGTAATTCCACACCAGCACGTGGCTCGAAAAGGTGCTGACACCTCACAAATTTGTCGCCACGTAAGAGGAATGATGAGGACAGGTGTCTCTTTGTTTTTAGGGTTCGTATACCGTTTATGCTGTAAACATTCTCTTTATCGATTTGCCAACTTTTTATTATAATAATGTTTAAAAATTATTTTGCTTACTTTTATTTCTATTATTATAAAGTTCTCAAATATCATTACATTATTCTAACGTTGAATGTGCAAATTTAACAATTGAAAAAATTGTTCAAAATTTTGTAAAGAAATAAATATAAATTTGTGAATTTTTTATGTAATATTATCTTGTTTCATATGGCTTTTAATTTTTAAATTATTAACTTTATATATTTATATTTTATTCAACAGTTAGACAATAATAATTTACTGCAACTAATAGAAATAAATATACTTCTGAGCATCAAACTAATATTGAATTTTAAAGTGCAATAATTAAAAAATTGGAAATTTGATTGAAAAAAGAGTTTTATAATAATTACTAATGTGAATTAGTTAGAACCAACTGGGATTTAAACTTTCCTTGATTAAATATAATCAAGAAGGTAATATATATATATATATATATATATATATATATATATATATATATATATATATATATATATATATATATATTATAGATATTATAGATAATAAAGTGTTTTTAACAAAGTTTTAACAAACTTTTCTATTTAGATAAAAAACTATTATTTTATTGTTTTATTTTAATTAAAAAATAAAAATTTATTTACTTTAATTCTACTTTTTAGAAGGTTTGTTAAGTTTGTAAAAGAAAAATTATCAAAAGGTAATTTTCCTTTCTAAAATACATCAGTAATCTAATAAGAACTTCATACAATGGTGGTCAGAAATGAATGGGTGATGTGATGAATAGTGGAGCCTGTATGGCATTTGATGAAAAATTGCGAGGATATTCTTGTGACAGAGTTCTTGTGACAAATAATGTCTATTATGCTATTGTACTGACTTATCTCATAAATGCGTTCTCTGTGATTGACATTTATAGAATTACGAGTTGGTGACTCAAAAGAACAGTTAAATAAGTGTTCTGTTCTGTTCGAGGATTCTTACATTTAGTGCTGCACACTAGTATTTTTAAACTTGTCTCATTCATGTTTTCGTTTTGTACCTTTCATCTTGTAGCCTTATATTAATTCTCCTCAACTGATATTTCAAGGATTATGCTGATACAGGAGAAGATGTTCATAACTTTTCCACCATTTACAATACACAGTGAAAGTAAAAAATAAGGATATATTAAAAAACATAACTTTATACAATTTAATTTAAATACACTTATAGTATAAACTTTATATTATCAATCAACTTCAGTCAAGAAGCACCGCAACTCCTTCCACCATGAAGCACCCAACCCACTGATCTCTATGCATATAATTCAATTTGCTACCGACAAAAAACCATTAATCGAACAGGATGCTATGCTGAAAACGTTCTTTCATTAAAGCCAACACATCAGAATAATGTATACATATGATTCGATCCGCTAACTACAAAAAACACTAATTCGACAATAGGCTATCCTGAAACTGCTCTTTCATTGAAAGCAACCAACTAAAGACGATCCAGCTATTTGGTATTGCCTATCAATCTGTGAAAATCATTGCCCAACTTCGGAAACGCCGAAGGGCTAATGTTTTACATTACATATGAGCAGAACCATGGACAACAGAACATCATTTGGATATAAGAATTATATCCATGCAATAAACAAATCAACCTGTACACAATGCAGAAAGACCCTTGGGACAAACACTACTTTTTACGTCTGTATGTCTCTCATATACTTCTCTATGTCTTCTTACAGAGTAACTTCAACTTCTTATCCAGTTGAAATTGCAGATTAGTGTATACAGACGCACTCCGAAAGCATGAATTGCATCTTGTCTTTTCCTAAACCTTTAGAGGATGCACAGATGATCAATAATGGAACCTGCTATAAAGAAAGTGAAAAAAAAAAGTTTTAAGTACAGAAGAATTACTTAAGATTTCCAGTGTACCGTGCAGAAGAACCTTTTAAGTACAATAACTTGACAGCTATACCACATTTCTTCATTACAATGCATGGCATAAGCTAAAGATGCTACTCATAAACATAAGCATGCCATAGATGGAAGATAAAGACACTAAAAAGATGCTACAGGTAAACATATACATGCAAGAAAAGAAAGAAAGATAAAGCCACCGACCTCCCAACAAACAAGAAGCACCTTATTCCTTGCTAGATTTGGCCCAAAAGAAACCCTTCTTTCTTGTAGGGTGATTATCTAACATGGATCTGGGACCCTTTGATCCAAAGGAAAAGTGTCGCCGCAAAAAAGGTTTCCCAAAGGAGCTTCTCCTGCTGGAACTGGAGTCATTCCTAGGACCTTTACCTCTAAACCCTCTCCCTTTAAAGTGATCAAACACAACAGAATCATCGTCAATATCACTGTCCACAATCCGATTCTTTGATTTATTGTTTCTAGCCTTCAAATCCATTTCAGCTTTCAGGGCCTTTGCAGACAACTTCATAGTTTGTTTTTCACCGAAAGTGCAAACTGGACAAGCTGGATCATACTTATTGATATCAGATGTCATTCTCTCCAAACATTCAGCATGATAGACATGTCCGCAGATAAGTACAGAAACTACAGAAAGATCATTACTCGCAATTATCTTTTGAGTGCTCCAAGAAGACTTCTCCGCTAGAAGTTTTGAGCAAATTCCACATGATTGCAAATCAACTGATGAAGCTGAAAACCAACTACCAGATCTAACTAATCTTTCACGGTTAAAACCAAAGGACTCACTATCAAATGACCACCTTTCTCTGTGAGGAGTTCCCATCAACTCAGAAAAACCAGGTATGGACCAACCATCTGAAGATCCACCATGCGAGCGCATACCCACATCATTGTTCCATGAAGGAAATACCGGCCTTTCTTCAGACAGAGAGAAGCTGCTGGGTGACTTGACTGCTGGAATTCGGCTATCAGAAGCTTGCTGTGATAATCGGTATCCTGGGGAATGGCAGGGCCACCTTACAGGGGTCAAGTTTGAGGGAGGTATGTGACACTGGGATGATAGAGGAGATGTTGATAGTGATGTTGAAGGCAGTGATGGTTTTGTGGGAGATGGACAAGATATTGTTGATGATTCCACCAGCCCATTCACCTAGAGTGTGATTCATTATTAGGAATTGCTACAAAGAAGAAACATACGTTTCAAGTATGTGTGTGTGCATGTGTGTGGTTGTGGTTGTGGTGGGGAGCGCATATATAGTAAAAGGGTCATATTTTAATGAGTGAAAGAGTAAATAAAAAATCATACAGATATACAAGGATGTTCTAGACTTAAAGTCGGGTGACTTCTAAAAAAACTTACAACACGCATTTTCATCTTGAGCGTTGATGATAAGATCTAATGTCAATATTCATTTTTTTTTAACTCAAAAGAAAATGTCTTCTCACTAAATACACCACCCTTAAACACACATTCATTAATATAACCTCACCTGTTCCACACTCACTTCCGTAGAAACAGTCCCTGAAAAAGATTGGTCTGCAATAATCACAAATAACCTTGTCAGACAGTGTAGAAGAATCAAATGACAGAATAATAGTAAACCCGGATTAGTTAAATTTAAAGTGTAATAATAATATTCTAATAAGATTCAAAATAAGCAATACAAAACCACCTTATTCATCATACTTATTTTCTTAGTTGCCTAAATTATATTCCCGGGTTCTATAGGAAGAAGTACTGATTAAAATTCACCTACCCTATCTAAATGACCAAAAAACTTCAATATCCTGAACTAAAAGCTAAATTGAGTAAGTCTGGTGTTAAGAATTCTTTCCTGATTTGATTTCCTTCAGTATAACTACTTGAAGATAGAAAATGCATGACAAAGGAACTTTTCCCACCTTTAACGTTTTGTAGAACCCTCGGAAGAAATAGAAACAAAATATTTATTAGAAAATATAGATAATTTTAAAGGATGATCTCCAGTGTTTCCTGAGGCAAGGAGATTGACCACAAATGATTGAATAGCCACCTTCAACTTTTGTAGGGACACGGATACAGTAAGAATTTTTCAATATTTTGGTGACTTCCGACGATATTTAACTAAATACTTTTTACAAACTATCACCAAAACTTCCTGTCCGAAAAAAAGGGATGAACCGGATAAATCTAACACTAATTGAAAACCTGGTTTCTGAATCTCAAAAGCTGGAAGTATTTAACTAAATCTCATACAAGTTTCAGAATAAACAAAGATGATGCTCTACCATTACCATCTTTTCACTTTTCGATTCCCTTCTGGATTATTGTGTGTATGGTTTATCTTTAAACAATGATTAGCGCTGACAAATCTAAATTCCTAGCAGTTCATTTCTCTTATAAGATTAACGGTGCCATCAAATTTAAATAACCATTTAATCTAACCCCTCTATATTTGCTACTGCAACAATGTGAAAAATAAATAAAAAACAATTGATAGTTCTGTGGTTTCTGCTCTTACTTTGCGATGTCAGTTTCCGTCATCTCATTCATAGAGACAGAAATTTTAGCCTTTACAGAACTATCCATTTAAGAAACCAGACTTTATGCTAATTTTCAATTTGTCCTTATATCTGAATCTGATTGCTTTGGACACAAAAATACGTGAGAATACATATCTCCAAGTTTCAGATATGTACTAGAATTTCATATCTCTCACACGTCTCGATCGATATAAGGGTAGAGAATAAACTATGAAAAAACCGAGAGAACAGCCAGTTCTAGAAAAGTCCAACCCAAGTCGGTTAATGTTTAAAACCAAAAGGGAAAATTCCGAAGAGTTACCTGATGTTGAATTTCTCCCACGTACAGCAGTTGCTTCCGAAATTGGAGACTGTTGGAATCTTTTCCGTTGATAATTCTGCAATGGACTTCCGTCCTCTGAAACATATGCTGATTCATTTTTATTCTCCGATCCATCATTTCTGCTAATACCATCAGAAAACCAATTTATAGAAGTATCTTCACCAGCTACACGCCCTCGGTGATCCCACCGAAAGCTCCATGTTGGAGAACACCGAACGTTTCGGTGCAAAATGTCACTGGTTGATCCACTTTGTATAGTTTTGTCTCTGGCAGCAACACAACAAGCAGCACCCATCGTGAAGTAGCAGCAGTTCTTAGTTTCTTACACCAACATAACCACCGAATGCATCAACAAATACAACGATTCACTCGTTGACACAGCACTATACCTGGAACAATAATAAATAAATAAATAAGGCAGACCATCAATTGCAACGAACAATAATATGACAGTCAAAAGCATGACCCAAAAAATCGTTATTCACTGTTACTCAACCAGTAATAATCCTGGTCAGGTTAAACAAAATTCCAAATCAAAAACCCCAAATAAAATGAACACAAGAGAAAGACCAAAATAAAATTTAGAATGAAAACGATAGAATATTGATCGTGATGCTACAATGAACCACTTCAAGACAGAAATAAACTTCATATACGATCTAAACAATAGAATATTGATAGTGATGAACACAGAAATTTCATAACAGTAGAATATACAGGAAGAGGGGAAGTAAGAAGACCATTATTGTTTCAAAAAAATGATATTCTACTCTCATCACGGATATCGTACCAACCTAAAATCACTGGCGACACAAAAAACAAAAAGAAAAACAAAAATGATATTCCCCAAAATTGAAAAGGGCCTCGGAAATGATCCAATAAATTTGACACAATTTTAAAAAAAAAAATTCAGACAAAGACAGAAAGAAACCAAAAATCCGAAATAAAGAAAACATATAGCTCACTGCAAAAGTCAGAACGATCCGAAATAAACGCTGAAGAAGAGGAATTCACAGTGAAGACCTCCAGAGCTTGAACAGTAACAACAACAGCAATTAATATCTAGTAATTGAGGAGGGAAAGGAAAAAACAACAAGTAATTTTGAAATTGGGAGCATAACATGGTTTTGGGTACAAAAAAAAACACATCTTTTGGCTATGACACCGACCCACCCACACCTTTTGACGAAACCAAGAGCCACACCAGAGAGAGAGAAGAGCGGAAAGACGAAAGAGGAGCGTTTCAGCGGTTTCTTACGCCGTTTTGAGGACCCTCCCTCTTCTTCAGTAGAGGCGATTCGCACTTGAGTTTTCTGAAATAATAAACCAAAAATGCCTCTCAGCAGTTTCGGCCAAAAAATAGAGATTTATCAATCATTATGTTGGGCATTATTTTTTCTTTTTTTTTTAGAATTAATAAATAATAAATACAAAATAAGATAATATAAATAACAATTTATATAGTTATTTAGAAAATAAAATATACTAATCATGATAGCAATATCAGGGAGGTAGCTTTTTTTTGTTGCCCTGGGAATTTATGCCATTGATGTATTTCTTTTTCCCTCATATCAATCTTTGCATATATTCCTGAATTTTTGTGTCCAGTACTCTTTCTTTCTTTTCCTTTTCTACATTAAATATTCTTTTAACTTTTATATAGTCTGAGTTTGGTTATTATTTAAGAAACTTGTTGAATTGAAAGTTAGAATATTATTTTTTTTTATGTTGATTTTCATATATATTATTTGAAAGTGGATGGAAGAGCCAAAATCAAAAGCTTTGGTTGGTGCTTTTAGTTCAGCTCCCTTAACCCTAAGCAATCTCTAAAGTCTTTCTTGTTTTTTCTTTCTTAATTTTAAATAAATATGTGGTACCTAATTCCAAGCTTTTTTTCAATAGAAAAATAAATCCACTTAGTCAACAGTTATTAAGATTTCTTCGATAATTACTAACTCAGTTTTATTTATTTAATTAAACAGCTAAATCGAAATAGTATTTTTTTTTTTAATAGTCAAATCTCAATGTTCAATTAAATGGGTCTTGAGCAATGAATTTTGTTCGTAAATCAAATTAAAGTTTAAAGAATTTGGTTTGACTGGTATGTATATACTTCGAGTGCTGCATTATTATTTTCTATTTTGATCTTAATTTTATTGACATTTGCATCATATATCGACTAATTCGATATCGATTCAACACTCGCAGTTTTATTTTTAAAATTATATTTCGGTTAGTTGAGAAAAAACAAAGTTTATAAACTACTTTGGTATATTATAACATTCACAATAAGTATTGGAATTTTGTATTTTTTTTAAAAGGCGTAAGTCTGTAATTTGTGATACATTAAATAAGGGTTAAAGGTAAAACAATAAAAATAAAAATTCACAAATTTGTTTATTTTTGGTCATGTCAAATCATATATTCATTTTGCTCACAACTTTAAGACGTTGTTTTTCACTTCTCACCTCAAAGATACTCCTAACTTTGCATCTGATAACTATTTGACTTTATTTAATGTTTAGTTAAAAATTATAAAACCGAAGGTCTCCTTTTTAGGAAGTAAAAATAACTTCATCAAATTAAAAAATATACTTAAAATTGAAACTTAACAACAAACAAAGAAAAATACTTAAATTTATTATCTTAATATTTCATTATCAAAAAGATATTTACTTTTTTTTCTTCACAAATATTAAAAAGAACAAATGAAAAATAAAAATAAAAAAAATAAGTTTTTATTTTTTATTTTTCAAATAAAAAGAAAATATATGAGAGTGTGAGATAAGTATAATTTATGAAAACTATACAAATACAAAATAATAATAATAATAAATATCTTAATAAATATTTGTATTCTTCACTAAATTTTGATTTTATGTTTTATTATTTATTAACATTAAATGTTATGTTTTATAAAATAAATAAAAAGATACCTCATTCAACTTTAACTTTGATTAAAAAATTGAAAATAATTAATATATATATATATATATATATATATATATAATATAAACAAATTAAAATTGTGGGAGGTCATGGTCACCCTTCTCTTAATAATTTCATGGTGCATATTTGATTTATGTTTTGTTTATCTAGTAATTCGTCTTTAAAAGATTTATAATTGATATCGTAGTTTGGTTAGTTTTCACAATTAACTTATATGTATTTATATGTATTTGTATAAAACGTCTTTCTAACTAATGGTATGTCTTGTTAAAATAAACAATTATACAAGTAAAAAGTATTCGTAAAAAATTATTAGAAATTTAAATACGAATTTAAGTTTCACATAAAATAAAATTGAAAAAATCGAACAACAAAAAGAAAATACTCTAGAACTTTGTTTTAACATTTTTTTATTTAAAATGGTATATGTACGTAATTTTTATTTTTTTTATATAACACTTTTATTTGATTATTATTTATTCAATTGATGTGCGTTGTCCTTAACGAATTTATTTAGTTATCTTATTGTTGTAATTAAAATCATAAAATAGCTTAATATAATTAAGTTGATTCCAAAATTCTTAAAATTTTGTTCCACAATCCAAACTTACAATTATAAATTGTAGTTAAAGGGAATCGCAAAGTAAATATATACTGTTGTCTTTCAATACAAAAATATCATGTATAGAAAATTTTGTGGTGTTCTGATAATAGTTTAAAAAAATATATCATGAAATATTTATTTATAATAGAAATTAAAGTGAAGTTACAAATTGAGTTTTGTGAGAGATTATGCGTATTTGGTGTAAACAATAAACAAAATGATATTTGAACTGTACTTTTCTTACAAAACTTGTATGTGACTCACGAATTTTTTTTTTAAAAAATAATATAATTAAAAATGAACTTGTTTAAATAAATTAAAAAAATATCTACGTAACTATTACAATTATATAGATGTGTCATAGAAACATAAAATCATTTATAATATAATTAAATAATTATATTATTTTATGATAATATACTAAAATAATAATATAAATCCTAATAATAATAATAATACAAATATATATATATATTTATTATATAATATATATATATATATATATATATATATATTATATATATTATATATATATATATATTATATATAATAATATTATAATTATAATAATCTATAACAATATATAAAGGGGATTCTCTTTTTTGTGTTCACTTTTCAAAATACCGATTTTACCCTTTAAATATAATAATTTATTAAATTTTTAAAAATTGACCATTATTTTTACAATTTTTTTATAAAATCAGATGTTTTGCTTCTTCTTTATTTATCAATGCTTATTCTTTTATCTGTTCTGATATATTTCACTTTATTTTTAATAAATATAATTATAATATATGTATTATCACGCATATTTAAAAAATACATACACACAGGCGCGCGATAGCGCCTGTGTTACGCTAGTAAATAATAAAGGGGATTCCTCATTTTGTATAAATAATAAAGGGGATTCCTCATTTTGTATCCACATTTAATAATACCCGCTTTACCCTTAGTTATTTTAAAAATTAATTATTTTATAAATAATTTACTTTTAATCACTTCTCTACAAATCTCATTATTTAAATTTTATTTTTACATATCTTACTTTTTTTAATTTTATATTTAACAACTATTTTAAAAATTATATATTTTGTTATTATCTTAAATTTCTAAAAAATTTAAAAATGCTAGTACTAATAATAATAATCAATTTTTATTTTGGAAGAAAAAAACTTATAATAAAAGAGCACTATAAAAGGAAAAATTTATTGTTCGTCAGTGATTTACTATTTACACATAAAATGACAAAAATATCAAAAAATATATTAAGTGTCAAAATGTAATTTATAAGTATTTATGGATTTTAAATTGTACTAATATTTTCTTCTTATAGATACTAGGGAACATACAGGCGCTATTGTCTTTGTTGTTATTGTGCATTCGTATTTTTTAATTTTTAAGAAATTTAATATTAATAACAAATATATAATTTTTAAAATAGTTGTTAAATATAAAATTAAAAAAAATATGTAAAAAAATTTTAAATAATAATTTAAGATAAAAAAATTTGTAGAAAAATGATTAAAAGTAAATTATTTATAAAATAATTAATTTTTAAAATAACTAAAGATAAAACGGATATTATGAAATGTGGACACAAAAAAGAGAAATCTCTTTTATTATCCTTTATTATTATAGATATAGATCAAAGATATAGATGCAAATAAATAAATAAGTTATATTTAAAGGGTAAAATCATTATTTTGATAAATGAAAAAAAAAAGAAGAATCCCCTATTTATATATTAATATAGATATTAGATACCAGATATATTAAATTACATTAGATTATAGATATATAGGGTTACGAAAGTTTTCGTTTTCTGCGGTGGTCTTGATCCCAATCATCTGCAAGCTTTTGTATTGTCCTTCGCTTTCTCCTCTGATCTATTCTCCTTCCTTTTGTGCTCAATCAAGAATATCGAGTCTCATTTGTAAGCAATGTTGTGAACCCGCGTACAGAGGCTGTGGTGGTGCTTCGGAGTTTCGGCGGAAGTTCGGTGGTGGTGAAAAGATAGAAGCTTTTGATCATTTTCTTCGTTTTCATCTTTGATCTTCAATTCCTTTCTGCGTACTTCACAGCATGGCTACCGCTTCAGGTACTATCCTCTCCCTTCCAAAACCCATATTTTCATTTTCTAGGGTTTCTGATATCAATGCCCACACTTGTACCCGTTTCAAAACATTAGTCCATTTTGGTTGAAAACATTTTAAGCCATTAGTAGATGACTCTGGAAACTGGCCAAAAATAAAAGAGACTCTTTGGGAATTTTTACTGCAGTGAAAAAGTAAAAATTCAGTGACTCCCCTCTCTTTTGTGAACGAGAAAACTGTTGATCAACTTCCAAACTCCTTTTAGTCTCACTCCAATTCAATCTATTTGTGTGAATATCAATTTCATAAGATATGTAGGATCTTACTATCCGTGTTACAATTTCCTGATTTACGATTTATATTTGGGAATTTCCTGATTTAACTACTTGTAGATTACAATTCATATCTATTAATCGTTACTCATCATGTTTTGAATTAATAGATGATAGAAACAAGTATTTTGGCAAGGTTTAGAGAGAGTGAGTTTTTTTTTTTTCTCAGACTAGTTTAGTATTGTTGGGAGTTTCAGAATTGGATTCGGATATCTGTTTAAATTTGAAGTACCGGGGCTTCATAGCTCTTAGGTTGATTGGTTTGAGACTGTTTGCACAATTCTTCAATTTTCACTTTTTAATTTTAATTGAATTTTAAACATAACTATGTTCGTCTCATTATACCTTATATACCTCAATGTTGTTTAAAGTTTTTTGGCATGAATTTCAGTGGCATTTAAGTCCAGGGAGGACCATCGCAAACAGATTGAGTTGGAGGAGGCACGAAAAGCGGGGCTTGCGCCAGCTGAACTTGATGAGGATGGGAAGGAAATCAATCCTCATATTCCCCAGTATATGTCATCTGCGCCTTGGTATCTTAATGCCGAGAGACCTGTAAGTGTCTCTACTCTTTAGAGTTATTGAGATCGGAAGGAATTTGGGATGTTTGATGTATAAAAGTTAACATTTTCTTTTTGTCCTATTGTTATGCTTGTAGAGTTTGAAACATCAAAGAAAATGGAAATCTGATCCCAATTACACCAAATCATGGTACGATAGAGGTGCTAAAATCCATCAGGCTGACAAGTATAGGAAAGGCGCATGCGAAAAGTAAGTGATCTTTATTTGACAAATATTTTTGAGCATTTTCTCTGTGTTTAATGTATGTACATACTTCTTGTCTGACAAAACTCTTGATTAAACTTTTACTAGTATTGGTTATAAGACAATAAATAAATGCGACGTTTACTTGCATGTAAATTCTCTCTCAAAGCAACGTGTTTAGGTAAACACTCGCATAATCAGTTGATTCTACTCTTGAACTTAAGAGGTTTCCAGGTGCAACTTTTGACTGGGTTCTTGGTGCTGCTAGTCAATGTGTATTTTAGGTTTTCGAAGTCTGAATATTTAATTAGTTTTCTATTGTTATTTAAACTAGACGAAAATGGCTGGGAGTGGGACTGTATATAGCATAACAGATGACTTAGTATTTATGTTTTTACCTTATAACTTCATTAATTATGAGTACGTGAATATGTTGTTTGATATGTTTGGCTATTAAGACATGTTTTCTAAATATTATCTTTCAAATCCTGTAAACTATTTGACAACCAGGCTTGTCTTTGAATTTATTTATGGACCACTCCAATCTTCTTGTTACAGTTGTGGAGCTATGACCCATGATGTGAAGTCATGTATGGAAAGACCACGAAAAGTGGGAGCAAAATGGACAAACACTCACATTGCCCCTGATGAAAAGATAGAAACTTTTGAGCTCGACTATGATGGAAAACGGGACAGATGGAATGGTTATGATGCGTCAACTTATGCTCGAGTCATTGAGAGGTATGAAGCTAGAGATGAAGCACGGAAGAAGTACCTGAAAGAACAACAACTTAAGAAATTGGAGAAGAGCAACCAAAATGGTGAGGATGCTGCAAGTGATGAGGATGAAGAGGAAGATGATCTAAGGGTAGATGAGGCAAAGGTTGATGAGAGCAAACAAATGGACTTTGCAAAGGTTGAGAAGCGTGTGCGTACAACAGGTGGTGGAAGTACAGGAACTGTGAGGTAATTTTTATGTTACCATCATTTTAATATATCTTTTCAGTTTAATTGGTTATATTTAAGGTTATTTCATTATTTATATTAGATGAATTGGAGCTGAACTATTTTTTCCTACAGGAATCTACGTATTCGAGAAGATACTGCAAAATATCTTCTTAATCTTGATGTCAATTCAGCACATTATGATCCCAAGACCAGATCCATGCGAGAGGATCCACTTCCAGATGCAGATCCAAATGAAAAGTTTTATGGGGTAACTTGTCTTGAATGAAAATTTGGAACATTGTAACTTGTTTCTACTGCTATATGGGATCTTGTATTTAGACTGAACCTGCTTTCGTACTGTAGGGTGATAACCAATATAGAAATAGCGGGCAAGCTTTGGAATTTAAGGAGTTGAACATCCATGCTTGGGAAGCATTTGAAAAGGGGCAAGATGTTCACATGCAAGCGGCCCCATCACAAGCTGAATTAGTCCATAAAAGTTTCCTTATCCGAAGTGAGGAGCTGAAGCATCAAACAAAGAAAACCATTATTGAGAAGTATGGCAATGCTGCTGATGAGAACAAGCCTCCAAGAGAACTTCTGCTTGGCCAAACTGAAATGCAAGTTGAGTATGATCGTGCTGGTAGAATAATTAAAGGCCAGGTGAGAGTTGTATTCTAAATCTGTAGAGTACCATTGTAGTTTGCTTATAAATCTTAAATATTCTTGGTAGTGGGACATTTTTCATGATTGTTAACGTTTGTGTTTTACCTTGAATTTTAGTTTTGACTTTAATGATTCTGCTTTATGGTTACTTGAGATTTAATTATTATTTATCTGATGTTTCCAACAGGAAGCAGCAGTCCCCAGGAGCAAGTATGAAGAAGATATTTACATTAACAACCACACAACTGTGTGGGGCTCATGGTGGAAGGATCACCAGTGGGGCTATAAGTGCTGCAAGCAGACAATTCGAAATAGCTATTGCACCGGTGCCGCTGGTATTGAGGCTGCTGAAGCTGCAAGTGATCTTATGAAAGCTAATATTGCCCGTAAGGAGGCTGCTACAGGTTCGTTCGCTAACAAACGTTGTTTCTCTACCTCTATTTCGTTCCTTTCTTATTTCTGTTTGTTTGTAAATTTTGTTTATTGTATTTAGCATGTCTATTAATCACTATCTTTTCAATGAACTACAGAGGATCCTGCACCCGTGGAGGAGAAAAAACTTGCTACGTGGGGTACTGATGTCCCAGATGATTTAGTTCTAGATGAGAAATTGCTTGCTGATGCACTCAAGAAGGTAAATGACATTCTATCGTATGTGTACTCGGTCTTTGGTAGTCATTCTGCGTCTTATTTGTACCCACTGGAATTAATTATATTTTTTTTGCCAATAACTCTGTCGACCTTAATTACCAAGGACACGACACATTCGATTTAAACTAAATTTTGTTGATAATTTCTTCTAACAAATATGACTTTACATTATGATGTCTATTTCTAGTGTAAAATGTATTTTTATGTATCATTCAATCTTTTGAGATGTAGTTATTGTGACATTTATACAAACGTTGTAACGTTGTTTCACAGGAAGATCTAAGGAAGAGGGAAGAGAAAGATGAGAGGAAACGCAAGTATAATGTCAGATGGAACGATGAGGTTACTGAAGAGGACATGGAGGCATACAGGATGAAGAAAGTCCATCATGATGATCCAATGAAAGATTTCCTACACTAAGCTTCAAAATAAAATGATATCATGGAAAGTCAGGAGCTCGGGGAACTATTAATGTTTGTATATAGTTTTTTATGCATCAGTTAATCACCGACTCGCATAAATCACTTACTTTGTACCTTCAAAAAGCTCGTTAATGCCACTGTAACATTTTATCACAACCTTTAAAGGTTCGTTTCCTTGTGTGATATGTAAAATGAACAGTAATATAATGAGTTGATTGAAAATGGTTAAATTACTGTCGATACGCGCAGAATAAACAGTAATCGGTGTTTTAAAGTTATGTAAAAATTGTTAAATTCCTGTGGGTTCGTTCTGAATAAATAGTAATAAATAGTAATGGGTGTTCTAAAGTTAAGTACAAAAAAATATTGAAAACATTCAGTAGATAAGAGGGTAGTGTTCTCAGTATAAGGTTATCAATTGAGTTTATTACTCGCGCAATCCAGTAAAAGATAATCTTTATTGTTGCTTTTCATATAATTATAAAAGTAAATATATAATATATATGATTGTTTGCGGTTAAAAAAGGTTTACAATGTTCCTGTGTGTATTTTTATTCATTATTTATCAATTACTATTATTTGAAAATATAAGATTTACATTTCATACTTTCCTGAATATGAAGGTAGCATTGTTAGACATGTGTAAATATTTATCCTGAAAAAAAAAAAAAAGAGAGAGCAGGTAGCTACTCTGAGACAACAGTTGACAGATTTTTAATCTCCTCAATCATGTTTCTGGTGAATGCGAGTGCTGGAGTTCGATTGGTACTTATTTTACCATCACTGTTGGCATCCTTTCTTGTCAGAGAACGACGTAGTTCTATCACAATGTTGGGGTGTTAAAGTCACTACATTGTTAAAGCCCTGGTGGACATGTAGAATGAGCGACTCCTTTGAGGTTAAGTAGCTCAGAAAAGTTTCATTGAAGAAAGCCGCAATCAATGGAAAGTAGTATCAGGCTAGGCTGGGCTTGAAGGATGATGCTTGGTGCCACCACTTGAAATTCTTTAAACCTAAGAAAATAGTTACCTTGAATGCAAAAATGAGATATCTAAACTATCTCTTTTGGTAATACAAATTATGAGAAGATTCACTTATACTTCATGAATGATAAAAATCTTATAAGGTGATATAAATTGTACTTACGGTGAACACGAAAGAAACAAGAAACAAAGTACAATGATTCTATTCCATTCTATTTCTTATGGATTTTCTGATATGCTCGTATGTGAGTTATTTCATGGAACACACTTATTCCTTTCAAATTTGTAGTGTGGAATCGGTGAAACAGGTTTCTTTGTATGTTTCTTCTCACAGACAGATAGAGCAGTAAATGGTTCTCCTATCTAGTCCCACATCGAGCAAGTTGTAGTCATGCCAGTTGACAACATTGTATAAATAAAGAGCAACTGGCTACATTTGAACATACTTACCTGGATGGGGTCAATGGGTGATCAATAAGGTCCATGGCCTAGGTTGGTGACTTCCATTGCACTTTGGAAGGGTGCCATCCTAAGGTCTTCCCAAGTGGGAGAGCCTACATCATAATTTGTGACAGCGGGGGCCTGCGTTCGCGCGGCCCCTTCCAATGTTAGTTCTTAAATATTTTTAATGTAAGAAATAATTGTTTACATTGCTTTGTTGGAAGTTGTAAATTTGTAATAGGTTGAAACCACAACATTGACAGTTCAAACTTTTTTAGTTTTATATAACTATGCTTCTGAGTTTTTGGGTTCAGTCAACAGTATTTTGCTTAAAGGTGCAACAGCAGTAATGTATGATGAATCAATAGAGTGAATTACATGGTATAATGCAGGCCAAAATATATGTGGGCCAGTCAAATATTCAGCCCGCTTTTCAAGTGGACTGGGCCAGTCCAGCACACGACTCCTAAATGGACGGATCAACGCTACTAGGAACAAGTGGGTCTTTCTTCCTGCACCTCCAAAATTTCTTTTACACCTCCAAACTTTTTTTAAATTCCCAAAAAATCCTTTGACCATTTAAGAAAACTCGTAGACAACACACTCCCAAAATTATGTCGACTTTCGGAAGTCAAAATATATGACTTCCGGAAGTCAAAATATATCACGAAAGTCAATTTTAGGAAGTCAAAATATATCATCGGAAGTCGACTTCCGGAAATCAAAAATCATCATCGGAAGTCATAAAATATTCCCAGAAGTCGACTTCCGGAAGTCAAAAAAATTCTTCGGAAGTTGACTTCCATAATGTTTTTTGATTTCCGGAAGTCGACTTTCGGTAATGATTTTTGACTTCCGGAAGTTAACTTCCGGTGATATATTTTGACTTTCGAAAGTCGACTTTCAATAATATATTTTGACTTCCGGAAGTCGACTTTCGGTGATATATTTTAACTTCCGGAAGTCAAATATATTTTGACTTTTGGAAGTTGACATCCGGAAGTATTTTTGGGGGTGTGATGTCCGTGAGTTTTTTTAAATGGTCAAAAGGTATTTTGAAAATTTAACAAAAATTTGGAGGTGCAGAAGAAATGTTTGGAGGTGTAGGAAGAAAGACCCGAAACAAGTTGGTAGACAAATATAGTTAATAATTCAACAATCCATTATTTTTGTTTTAAGAATCACCTATTATTTTATAAGGATCAATTGTTGTCTATTTTTACATGCTCCCAATCATACATATCAACTCTCTCATCAATTTATTTCCACCGATTACATGAAGAATACTAATAATCTTAGTAAAATAATAAATAAATAAATTTGTTTTTGTTTCTTAACTTGAAGTGTAAAAATTGTAAAATATATAAACATACTATATCTCTCTTTTGTTAACATTCAAATATAATTTTATTATCTCTGAAATAATAATTAAATTTAAATCAAGACTATATTATAGTTGAAAAAAACCGTCACATTAAAATTTTTAATCACAGAATGTCTCTTCATTGTGATTATTTATCATTGTACATATTTCAAATATTATAAGACCGTACACAAAATTCGATCACGCTGTCTTGGGATTAGTAGAGAAAAAACTCTAATAATAATTTAGATGGAAAATTAAACATTACACTTGATTTGAATATATTATTTTCAGACTCAAAACTATTCTTGATTTAAAAGTATTATAGAGTATTAAAGGGTTAATATCTGGTGATGTAAACTGATATCTTCGTTCTGATGATTCATGGATTGTGCATGTTATTTGTGAAGCTAACCTAACCGTGATATCACCACCGAAGCATGAATCATCAGAGCATTGATCCCGAGAGTTATATATTACATCCTCATCTCATCTATCACTCACTCAACAAATCAATAACACCAAAAGTGAAGAAGCAACCGCCATGGAAGGGTTTCTTAAGCGTATTCAAGTATTTGCAGTTTGTTTTGCGGTGGTTGTTCTTGTAGCCTCAGGCAAGTCCTGTTAAACCCTAAACCCTAGATAATCTTGATTTGATGAAATTGATAGATTATTTGTGTGCGTGTGTGTGTGTTCGCAGCTTCGGAAGTGACTGAAGGGAGAGGCAGTTGTTGGCGCAACAGTAGAAGCTGGCCCCATGGAAAATGCTTCCATTCTTCCATTTGCAACCATCATTGCCAGATCTCAGACAATGCAATCTCAGGCCAATGTTTCTTTTTCAAGTACTGCAAATGCAAATTCTGCGATGATCCTCGCTCGCTGATTCTATCTCCATGATAACACCTCACCTATAATGCTTTCATTCACACCAATAAAATACCATCATCCACTACTTTCAATCTCTTCACAATAACTGCTATATCTGTATTTTACATAGTTAATATCATTCTCTTGTTTCTCTTCACATTCTTAGATGATGAAATATATACACTTTGACATGAGGATTCGGGTAAAATCACAATTCTAGTGTCAAAATAGGTTAAAAATAGTAATTTAACATAGAAAAAAAATAGAAACTCACACACAGTGGACTAATTATTAGTATTGATTGGATTAAACCATAATTAAATTATATATCAATTTATAAAAAAAAACAAATTTTGAATGGGAGACATTGAAAAAAATGAAGTTAACTTCTTTGAAATGAATTGTGACAAAACGCGGAGATTAATGGAAGAAATTTATAATTAATTTCAAGGTTTAATTATTTATTTGATACAATGCCTCACAGAGACGTCGTTTTCTCGACCTTCATCATTCACCGACAGTTAAAGATTAAAAATTCAAGTATTAATCTAAGTCTCGTTAAAATAAAATATTAAATACTATATAAAAAAATCATTATCTTAAATTTTTTTTATTAAAAATAATATTAATCTTTTATATAAGTTGAACCGGTGATTCTCTCTAAAAAAAACCCAGTATTAAGAATACGACTGTGCCCGCGGTTTTAACTTGCTGTAGAAATGAACGCAGGCTTGATTCAGGAAGGTTAAGTGTTTTTCAAACGTGAAGATATGTAATATTGTGTATTAAACTCTTTAATTTGTTTAGTTAAAAGTATTAGTAATAATGGATTTAAGGTAATAATTGAGTTTGCACTTCAATCTAATGTCAAATCATTAAAAGGTTTCTCAGTATCAAGACTATTGTTTTCAAGTTAAACTTTTTTATTGGCTTTCCCATACCATACTTATCTAGATAAGAGTGAATCAAAACATCACTCATTTATAATCTGCTGAGCCATGTATAATATGTATCTTCTTATATCATAAGATAAGAATTAGAATACCAACGTGTTCTATTAGGACCCCTTTTTTGTTTTTTTGTTTTTAGTTTATGTAAATGTTACATTGTTTGGATTGAAAATGTTTTATAATATATTGGTTTGGTGTATGGCGTCACATAAGTTTGAACTTAATATCTTGTCAGTTGCATATCCAACCTTTCTCCATTCTCATGATTGGTTTTAAAGTTAATGATTGAACCCAGAATTTATGTAGCTGCTACAGATGTTTCCTTCTTTTTATTACGTATCTAAATGCATTAATTTGTTTTCGCAAAATAGAAATGCAATATGAATTATATTCAAGTTTCATGAACTTATTTTAGTCAGCGTTATTCACCCAGAAAAAAAAAATCCAGAGTTTGACAGTTAGGGGTGTTCTGAAGAACTTCGAATTGTTTTATCAAATAAAATACCAAAGGATGCATTATAATGTCTTAACTTTCTAACTGTATCTTTTGTTGCGTGAATTCTTTCAAGATATTTAACATTTCAGAAATGGAAATATGTAATATTCTGCCATTTTCGTCGTTTAAGTGAGATAAAAATTGGAAAGACAACAATAACCAATTAAAAAAAAATTATACAGTATGAACCGTCGATCAGGAAGATGAGCGATCGATAGGTATTAACATAATTAACTAATTTAAATGAAACCGAACACAATTTAGTCAGTTGTTACAAAAAATAGATTTTAAGTGTAATTCAATTTTATAAAACTAATTTATAATTAAATTATATTTATTATAGCGTTTAATATTTTTGTACTCAAATACTTACGGACTTAAATATCAAAATAATTTTTAAATGTATATCTCAAGCGGTTTGAGATAATAAAAATACTCTTTGTTTCATTCAAGAGAAAGATCTAAGTGACCTTAAAAAACAAAATAGAATAGATAGAAGTTAAAAGTAGAATTTTTCTTTTTGTGTTCACATTTTAAAATATCAATTTTATCTTTTAAAATATAATTATTTATAAAATTTTTGAAAATTGACTGTTAGTTCTACAAACTTTTTTATAACATCATTTATCTCTGTTTTTCTCTCTTTCTCTATTTATCAACAGTTATTCTCTTATCTTCTCTGATATATTTCACTTTATTTTTAATAAATATAAATTTATTTATATATTATAATTTAATAACATTATATTATCATCACATACTAATATAATATTACATATATTTAAAAAATACGTACACATAGGTGTGACAATATATATATATATATATATATATATATTAAAAAAAAGACATGTTTATACCGTTTTAAATAAACTCCCACAGTCCCCCATGTGGTTAGATGATTGATTATTGTTAGGGATGGCAACGGGTTGGGTCAGGCACGGATAGTGTCTACCCGCAACCCGACCTGTAAAAAAAAAAATCCGTCCGCTACCCTCCTGTTTACTCGTCGGGTATCTGCTTAAAAAATACCTGCGGATATTCTTAAAACTTGCGGGTACCCGTGGATACCCAATACCCACAAATATTCAAAAAAATATATATTTTATAAATTTTTTAATATAAAATTATAAAAATAAAATATAAATTTAATTTAATTTTAATTATAATCATATTTGACATAATAAAACATACTATTAATTTTAATTTTAATTAAATTTAACTTAAAAAAATATAAATTAAATTTTAATTTTAATATTTTTCGGGTAACGGGTACGGATAGTATGATACCCGTACCCAACCCGTTTATAAGCGGGTATTAAAATACACGCTACCCGCTATCCGCGAGTAGTAACTATCCGCCACAGATATCTGCGGGCGCAGATATTTTTTGTATCCCTAATTATTGCGAGGGTCAACATGTGTTTAGTGTGTTTAGTTGGTACCTTACACTTCCTATTTCGCCGGAGAAAATAAATGCTTAGATCTTTGTCCGAAAACGTTATCAGGGAATTGTTAATGCTGAGAAATCCTTTTTTTTTTTTCTAACTGTAGTCAACAGTTGAAGATTTCTAACCTAGATCTAGTGTCTAACTGGGTATACAGACAATAACTAGTTGAAATCAATACATGAACCAATCTCGGATTAAATGGCAATTTTACAGACAAAATGCTAATCAAAGTATCAATCCAAAGGTAGTAGATTTATTAGATCAACCAAATAGTATAAGTTTGACTAATTTGTATGAAATTTTAAGTTATTAAGCAGTTTAAACATCGGCAAAAATTTCTCTTACCAATAACGATATCTGATTCTCCATTATGTTTTTTTTGTCGGTCTTTTACTGTATCTTTAAAATATACTGATAAACATTTATATTGATGTTTTAAGATAGAATAATGAAATTTTAATTACCAATATTTATACAAGTGTTTATAAGTATATTTCAAAAACATAGTAGAGAACCATACAGAAAAAAATTACTAGAGAATCTTAACTCATTATCTATTGGGTGTGCTCTGCACACCCATAGCAAGATCTAACTTTTATTTTGGGTCAAAAGCTGGTATATAACTTTATTGAGAATGCTTTTTATTCTAACTCCAAACGTGAAAGAAAAATGGAATGGACCCTCTCAAAGGGGAAGCACTGCGTATTTGGTCCTCTAAAGTTAAGCCCTACGTTGGAGGAAACTTTGAGAGAGGTGTAAACCATTACTTATAAAATAAACTCTTCACTTATTTTTGACTTATCTAAACAACACTAGTTGTAGTTTTTCTTGATACTGCATTTCTCACATTCTAGAGCATTCTGGCTAAATGACCTCACCATAACCTACTAAAATTAGATCCCAATTTAAAAATGAAGCATGCACTAAATATATTGAGTATTAGGACAACTTTTTCACCAAGTCATGTGAACCATTGAATAGCATGGCTGGCCACATGCTTGCCTCTTTCCTTATAAAAAAAATGTACTCAGATCCCAAAAGAATGCATCATGGGAGTTTTCATCATCCTTGTCCCCTCTTTCTAAATGTGGGGGCTGTGTGCATAAAATATAATAATAATGTCGAGTCCAAATTTTTTTGTTGGTTTTTTTAGTGTTGTTCTCTGCTAAGTATTAAAAATACGTTGTATTAGTATTTGAAATATCTTTTTAATATATTTTAAAACGTCAAAATGAGTAGTAATCAGTGTACTATGAAGACACAGTAGAAGAACAACAAAAAAATCCAACAGAAAATCCAAATTCAATAATGCCACCCTTTCTCTCCAAGACATCAAATTATAAACGAAAACATCAAAGTACACGCACTTTCATCATTTGTGTCCTCAAATTTAGTCTCCTATTTGTGGTTTCTATTGCTCAAGAAGAACAGAATCAAATGAAAACCTTGCTATTGATGTTTCCTTCCTTAACTTATTTGTCATAAAGCAAATAATGGAACTGATTCAGGACTCATCTATATCTTTCTTGCACCTAAGCCAAGTATTTCAGGTGTGGGAACCTTTATGAGTTCTATTTCAACTAAAAAACAAATACAAATACCAATCATTTTTTCTCCACATTCCATCAAAAGTTCATGCTTCTAAAGGAATGCATGGCCAGAATTAAAAATGTACAATTTGTATTGTTTTTCTCTGTTTTTTTTTTCTGATATTTGTTTCAAATGCGGGCAAAAGCATCAAAATAGTGTAGTTTTATTTCAAAATTACTTAAATGATGTAAGTTTTAAGAAAATTACAATATAAACAGTCTATAATTTTTTTAAACTTACACTATTTTAGTAATTTTGAAAAAAAAAATGCAATATTTTGGTGGTGTTACCTCCAAATGTAAGTAGCAGAAGAGAAACTAAGTCATGTTAAATTAACACAATTTATTCGTTTTTATGATTTTTAAAAAAAATACACTATTTTAATAATTTTGAAAAAGAAAATCCACTATTTTGGTGGTGTTACCTCAAAATGCAAGTAGCAGAAGAGAAGCTTTATGGTGTGATTAAAAAAATTACTGTTTAAGAATTTTGGTCCTTACACCAATCTTGCTTTCACACACACAAAAGGCAGTGCAGAGTGCAGAGCATCACTAAAATATATAAAATTTTCGCTTTCATTTCAGTGACCACTAAACCGTCCTTCTTATTCCGTATTCTTTTGTAAGCTGCCAATTAGTTTTTCTTCATTTGTTCACAACCAAGTTAAGGGAAGGCTCAAAGTTCTCATAAGCATGGAAAGAAAAAAGAATATGTAGCTACAGAATAAGCCTGATGAGAAATAAAGCATAGGCTTTTATTCTCATGGTAAACAGCATAAATTAAAGGATCGGACACAGTGATTTGAAGTTAATAAAGTTATCAGTTTAAATATTTTTATGAGACTTAAAAAAGTTGATTCCGTATACCATTTAATTCGACGAAAATGGGGTAAAAAAGAAGAAGATGATGTAGAATTAATATATAATTTATTTGATCAAGGTTGTATTTTATTTTATCTTATTTCAAAACAGCGAAACATGATAACATTCTTTATTTTGTTCTATCTCTTTTATCAATTGAACTCACGTAGACATGATATGTTACCAACAGAAAACCGGTAAGAATTTAATTACGAGTCTAAGTTCACATTGGTTAAAATTGAAAAAATAGAACGCTATATAAAAATAAAGATCCATAAATTTATAGTTTTGAGATCTTGGGTTGAAAGTGGTGTCAATATCTTATGTGATTGAGTTCGGGTCTAATTAGTGTTGTATCTCCGACCTAACAAAGGTCCTTTTCGTAACAATCAGAGATTATTCTCCCGAATATGCTGTTAACTGTGAACCCTCCAATTGAAATCTTGTTCTGTGCAGAGAAATATATGCGAATTCAGCTGTAGCCATTGAACTAGTTGTAACTTCTGAACTTTGTAGATTTTGGCGTTGAAAAAGAAGAGGCAGAGATTATATTCCTGTATCCTTGAGTTGAACCCCAACTCAAATATCTATTTAAAAGTTTTTTACTTTGACAGATTAATTAAGTGGAATTTCTCCTTTACACTATTTTGGATAAATGAGTGATGAAATTAACAAACTTTTTAGTTTCAGCAACGAGCACAACGTATGTGCTGTGCTGGGTTTGATTTTTGCGGCTGAGTCAAAGCCTTACATGTTACTCAATCTAAGGCTACCAAACATTACAATGAAATCACACATGGATTAGTGAATCATTGAATCAGATCTCATGGTTTTCTCCGACAATGTATTCTAGACAGTCCAACGTTGCTTCCTGGAAGTACCTCCTTCGCATATGCTTTTAGCCTCCACCACTTAACTCATTTACCTCGTGTGAATAATATTATATTGAACTGTGACAAACAGAAGGCGAAGTGATAAATATGTTGATACCTTGGAAGTTAATTCTTAACTTGCTTCCAAGATGTAATAATCTTGATTCAAGTCTCCTTAAAAGGAAAGAAAAAGCTTCTTGTTCCAATCCGACCCAAGTTGGGTTTTGGAGTATCGTGGAGTTCTGTTAGAGTTTTGTCTTTAGAAGATATTTTGGAGGATAAAAGGAGATAAGAGTATTTAAAATGTGGTTAATCTCGACTCCTAAGCGATATGAGACATATTAAGTGTACCAGAACATTTTATTTTTTTTGCATTTGCAGAAAACTAATCCAATGAGACATGATGGTGCTATGCATTTGTCTAATGTTTTTGGTTGAAGTTGAGAGTTGCAAATGTCGTTAATGTAAGTCATATTAATGCTTTAAACCAACATTATTTAAAGGGAATCATAGTTGCGTGAGTATTCGTGACATTTTTTGTATTTTTAATATATATTTGGGGTGTGACCGAAGCATTGAAAGGCCGGGAGAAGATGTACCATGCAAAGACAAAACATGTGTAGTGATTGAGAAAGAGGAAAAAACTATTTTTAAGTTGATGTTTGTTTTCAAGCGTGTGAATGCTAGTAAGAGTAGGGAAAAGAAAAAAAGAACAAAACAAATGGACTTGTGTTTAAGTAAAGAAAAGGTGATATTTTACGAATGAAGGTAAAAAAAGAAGAAAACTATTCATTTGTTAGAAAGTTTGGCCATAACAAATGTTGAAGAGTAAAGTAAAAAAACAAGCTAATATACTATTTTAAATAAATCAACTTTGTAAGTACAAGTAAGCGCGCTTACTTTAACTTTTTGAGGCATTAACTCCAATATCAAGGAGCAAGCAGCCTTTGCTATTGCAAGAAACTCTGCATCCTCTTTTTCTCTTTTGGAACAGAAACATACAATAAATTCAGCAAAATTAGGTATAAAGCTATCAATCAAACCATTAAGTTATTACCGTTCTTCACACCAATAAGAGCATTTCAACTTAGTAATTAACTTCTCTATGTTTTGCTGAGAGATTCCTGGTCCATTTTTTCACCAGAATAGTGTATAGTAAGGTTCCTAATGTGTCTTCATTAGTATAAACGTGTGATATATACTAATCTATCTTCTAAACCATACTTTATACCGAAATTTAGTAAATTTCACGTGACCAAACCACATGTTTTGGTGTCACTTGCTATTAAGTAAAATTTAGGTTCAGGTAAAGGTTATAGAACATAACACAGCATATGCAAACCATGACTTTCAGTTCTGAGATTTCAGTACCATGTCTAGAGATACTTGGTCTGAAAACCTTGGTCCTAGCACGTGAAACCTGTTCCCTGGCACACAATAAGACCGCACTCATATTTGCTCTTATTACTAAATCATGTACCTTTAATCTTTATAACTTTCCAAGAACTTGGCGTGGCAGCTTTAACTCAAAGTTGTGTAGTACCCTTTGCTTTCAATTTCTTAGTTATCAGTGCAAGTATAACCCTCTTGCTAAGCTCATATTTTACTGCATATTTACCTTTCCTGGTACCATTCAACACAAAATTATGTTGCTTGGTAGCTATATGAGAGTGGCTTAAAATATAATGACTCGTAATTTTAGTTAGACATATCACAGACACTGGATATATATATATATATATATATATACGTCAGAGTTCATCATTTCAAGAAATTTCTTCTGAGCTGAAAAACTATTATGAGAAGATCAGAAGATGGGGGTGCCACAGGCAACTCTCTTCTTCAGTTGTCACTTTCTTTTGTTGGTCAGTTTTGGACTTTTCCTTCAGTTAAGATATGCGAATCTCTGGGTACTTCATGAGGCCTCCATAGACAAACCGAATATATTTCTACCAAGTATAATAATATCTTGGAATCTTAACCCCTTTCTTGGTAATAACATATTTAGCTTTTAGTTCTTACTATATATACTGCTAGTATTTGTCTATTACAAGTCTATCACCTAACCACCAAAAACTTGCATCAAAGAAAAATCGGTGAACCATGTGAATTATGAAAGCTCAATGAACCTAACTCCTAAATCTGTGGGATCAAAAAGTAAACGGGTTTAGTAGTAAGTAAGTAACTCAGAAAAGAATATGACAGTATAGAGAAGTAAAACTTGAGCCTGGACCCACTGGCTGAAAGAGTGCGTACATCATGTCAAAGTTCAAACATTAATTACTATATACTAAACAATTCAACTTTGTCCACTAAACTATGATTGAAGTGCAAGTATCAAAATTGTATACCACCTCCGGTTTAGTCTAAAGCACTAGCTCAGGATATACAATAATAAATTGGTAAAACACAGTATTTGAGTAAAAGGGGCACCACAGAAGGAAAAGGTAAAAACAATGCAACAAATAAACAAAAACATGGACTTTAGTATACAATAATGAATGATACAGAGCATTCGAGCAAATGGGGCACCACAGAAAGTAAAATATGGAACATTTAAAGAGAGGGATCGACAATACTGTTACTATTGAGAAAGCTGAATTTTTTATTGCAGGTCGATGTAATGTAATGTAAACATTTTTCCTTTCATTTCAGTAATCGTTGAATAGTAATCCATATTTAGTGTCTCACTTAACCAAACTTTTACTATACATAAATTGTAAAGAAAAAAAAAAATCATGTTAATAACAGTAATTTTCTATTGAGTATCGTTATAATGTTTTTACACTTTTTCTGTTATGTCATGAATGTAAACTACCCAGATATTTATCATCTGATAACTTCTGTCATAAACATGATTGACGAGTCTTTTTCAGTATAATTTTTTTAAACCTCATTTCTTTTTTTGCTGTACAAAATCTAAACTCTTGATTAAGGTAGTGAAAGGCGATTGCATAAAGAACAGTGGAGAAAAGTTAAAGTGAAATGGAAAACAGTGAATGAGATAAAAACACAATGTTATATGATTTGGTGATATTACAATAAACACTACAAGTGTGACACAGGGAAGTACAGTTGCAGCAATAATAGGGAGATCTGATATGAGAAGAGCACAGGGCCCAATCACAGAAGCAGCACCAACAAGCTTACCTACTTTAACATATGATACACATTCATCATTATTCCTTGTCGCTGTCACTGTCTCTGCCACCACCGATTACAATCTCCCTACCAAACACGAACCTAAACACAAACAAACCCATCTCATCATCACAATCAGTACTGCAACATATCTGCAGAAGCCATGATCGGTTGGCTGAGATATGCCATGTTGAAAGGGTTGTTGTTGAAGAAGGTGGAGCTACCCTCGGGCTCAAAGAAGGAGGTTGGTGACGGGCCCGGAGGCCCAAAGACACCATTGGTGGAGTTCAAGAAGTGGTTGATCTCGTTCAGAGACTCTAACCGGTGGCTCAACTCGCTCACCTGTGCTCTCAGCACCGAGTTCTCAGCCTCCACCGCCAAGTACTTCTGGGTGGTGAGGTTCACCGATGTCAGAATCTGGTGATTCTCGCTCCTCAGCTGAGTCACCAGTGATGCCAGATCATCCAAGTGCTTCTGCTTCCTCATTCGGGATCGCCTCGCCGATTCGCGGTTCGATATCATTCTCTTCCTCTTCCTCTCATCCATCACCGCCTGCAGGTCCTCCTCTGAACCCGAATTCTGAAGCAGAGACGACCCTGAAGATGTTCCACTCGACGAAGCCATATGAACTGAATCAAAAAGTAAACACACAAGAAAAATCGAACCTTGGATTGGAGGACGCAGGACCCAGGACCCAGACGCTTAAAAAACACGAAAAGAAAAACGCTGATGAAAAATAGTAGTAGCTAGCTGTAGTAATATAGAAACTATAAATAGAAAGGTTGGTTTTGGGTAGAAATCATGAAACGTAGTAGAGCCAGTAGAGGAAGGCAACGGAGAAGGATTGAACTAAATGGGTCCTGCGTCTCACAGTGGAATTGATCATACACCCGGAAAAGAAGATTTCACTCAGAATTGAATACATCAATCTCAAACATCAAGAACAAGATGTTGGGCATTTAAGAGCCTTCTTCAAAGCGGAGTTTTCACAACATGGAAGATCAATTTTTGCAGAATGATTGAGAAGATCGTAAAGAAAGAATTAACAAAAAGGGTGGTGCAAAGATGCAGAGTGGCCAAAATATCTTAAAAGTTAGCTATGAGAAAGAAGGAAGAAAGTGGAAGGGGAGTCTCTACACTTGAACCAACCCAATTTATAGAACAAAAAGCTGTCGAAACAAAATTGAAACTTTTTTTTTTATTTCAAATCAACCAACAAGCCAAAATAAATTTGGTGTCTTTATCTTTTTCTTTTGTATAATTGTCATGGTGTATGTATGAAAAAGAAAAACATCTGTTTGTGGTTCTATATCAGTTTAATAACTTTTTATTTTTTGTTACAATAATAATTGTTTTAATTTTATTTTACTTTTTTAAGATTTTCAATTTGACTCAAATAACATATACAATAATACCACTATCTTACTTTTAACTAAAAATTTATATTAACTATTTTTTAAAAATGAAATAAAAAATATTGAAAATAATGAGACCAAATATAGAAAAACAAAAATATATTTGATAATCAATCAGAATATTACATGTGAAATTTAGACGTCGTAGCAGCGCCATATCAATAAAAGTGGATTGAGACAGTCACTGTGGAAATCCAGCTGGGAACCACATTACAAAAACTTATTCAGCCAAATTTCATTAGAACACAAATATTCTATTTTTTACAAATAAAAATAAATCAATGAAAACAAAAAAAATATATCCCATTTTCCTATTTTTATAAAATGATATTCGTTCGTTATATGTCACAACTTTACTTTTTTTTTTCAAAATAATTCATTTTTATAGCAAAAATATATGTAATGTCATAAATAATTTTATTGTACAAATTAATTTTGTGGAATTTAGATTTAAAGTCTACTTTTAACATAGTATAAGAATCATTATTTAAAAAAAAAATTATATAATTTACTTAATTTTTTTATTCATCTAAATAAGTGAAAAAAAATACAGTTGCATAAAATAAATCATTTTCTTAATTAGATTAAGATAGTTTGTAAATGGAAAAGAAAATAGTAAGATTCTCCAATTCATCATAGCACACATGACATGTGCTTAGTATTTCTTTCCCAATTTAGTTAAAGAAAGAATTTAAAACCTATATTACTGTGTTAAGAAAACCATATCATTGTTATTCATGTTAACTAATGTTGGTGGCAAAGAATCTGGTGATCTATAATTAAATGTTGAAATTTTTAGTTATTTTTTAATAAAATAATATTCATCCAAAGAGAAAAAAAACTCAGTGGCATATTTAAAGAGCACGTAACTTAATCAAACTATAACTAACTGAAAGTCTATTTAGACAAAAAAAAAATCATAATATTTTTTTGAAAAGAGTCATAAAGTAAAAGGAATCAACTTATACACATAAACTAGTTTTCTTCTATAATTTTTTAATTTATTTTAAATAAAAAGCGTATTAAAAAAACTTTTTTATTTTCTTGAAAACAGTTCAAACTTTTTATTAAATTGGGGTTCTAGAAGATCTGACTCTCACTCAGAAAAAACAATGAATTAAATGGTGATCTTCTTCCAGTGCTTTCAAAACTCTGCTTTTTTTATTGCATGAATAAGTAGGAACTATTTTAATACTCTTACCTTCTCACTGAACTACTTAAGATACTGATTTTAGGATTCAAATAGTTTGACCATGATAAAACTAGATTTTATAAAATTGTAACACGCAAAAAAATAATTTTAAAACGTAATATTATATGTTATGACGTTAGAAACAAAAAACATAATGTTGTTTTATAAGTTTTTAATATTTAAATATATGGAAATGGTTAAGTTAAATATAAAAATAATATTTAGATATAAGTTTTAATGCATACAATAATATCTTATTACTTATGTCTTGAATTTTCTAAAATTTAATATAAAATTGATCTATCCTTTTTTTAAAATTGTATTGTTAATATTTTAATTGATGTAACAGGAAATTCATATTTAATTTTTGAGAAAAAAATCTGTAATATAATTTCAACACAGTTTCAATAATTATACTTATAATATGCATTTGAAAATTGTATATAAACCAATATAAAAAAAATTAAAAATTCACAATAACTACCAAATATTCATTTCAAGTTCTTGATATTCATCTCGTAGTTATGTAAATCTTCCTACTTCTCACATAGTTTAAATTAATACAAACCTAATCTTTACATTTATTAACCTAAATAATGACAAATCAAGTTTACATTATTATGGAACTGCGATCACCTGTATTATTGAATTTTAATCAGATCCAATTACCCAGTACAAAACTTAACTTATATTTAATTTGTTTAAACTTTATAATATTTTTTTTAATATCCAATAATTAAAATTCACTCATTTTTGCATGTGACACTTATATATAAATCATAATGTAGGTTCCATTATTTGAGTATTTTAGTAGAAACCCAACAGAAAGTCAAGCTAAATTTATAAACTAATAACTCGTGTTTACGCTCTCTCTTTAACCTATTACCATCATATAAAACAAATAATAAACAAAAAAGACAATACAAAAGAAAATTATAACATGTATTTTTTTTCTTCCTTAAAATGCTATCTGTCTATAATTTTAAAAAAATACAAAATATTTATTCAAAACAAAATAAATAGTCAAATATTGATGTTTTACTTTTTGTTATAAATAAGAGAGCAATTTTACTGCAAGAATGGTTTTATTTGATTTGAAGTAATTAAGTATTATACTGATAACTTAGTTAATTGGGTTTTATTATAAAAAGTAATTAAATTGATGTTTAATGTTTATTAATTAACTACTTGTCCTGTGTGTTTATTAAAAAGAATTAATGTTAATATCCAATTAGACTATTTTTTATTTTAAATTTTAAAATTATTAATAACATTTTTTGAATATTGCACATTAAATGTTAATGTCCCTAGTATTAGTATTATTAATATCTTTGTTCCCTTGCTTACAATTCTATCGGTGGTAACTCTTGCTTACACATCGTCGTTTTTGCTTTTGTTTTTATTTGACAGTAGACTGAGTCACCACATCTTTGTGAAGTATATATTAAAATTTTGCTCTTTTTATAATAATCGGTTTGTTATATGATTTGAAATAAAGTATTATAATTTATGTGTAAGGGTATATAGTATTAATGTGCCTTTTGGGCTGTTGGTAATTTTAAATAATATAAATTGGAAGTCATTTATATTTCATAACCAGGTTTTAGGAAATTAAATTAAATTAAGTTTTTTAAAAACTTAACTATGTTTCTAAAATTTATATCTTATTTTTTTTAAGTCAATCATTATTAATTTATTCATCACTTATATTATACAAAGTTTATGTTCAGAATATCTAAGAAATGAAAAGTTATATACATATTAATAAATAGTCAAAGTATAACATATAAGGAAATGTATGAATAAATTTATAAAATAAATTGTTTTTTATTATTAAATTATATTTAAATTTAATTTTAAAAAATATTCAAAACAAATATAGTTTATATATAATTTTTTGATTATTTTATAAATATAAAAAATACTAAAAAAATATTTTTTTCGATCATATATTTATCTTTATAATTTATATGTGGGTTCCAGTAATAAATAACAAATATATATATGCAAATTATATCCTTTCATTCTAATAATATTGTCACTAATTATACTTTTAAATTATTTATCATCACATAATGCGAAAATTATTATTATTTATTTCGATTTAATCCTTCCCATTTGGCATCATTGTTCATTGACATTTGTCCTAGTGGAAAAATTAGACTACTCTAATGAAATGATGAATTACTAATAATGCATTGATACAAGAAAAATCGTACATAGTAATCATTTGTCAAAAGAACAACCAGTGTAAAGAAAATAATTTGAACATTTTGATTGAAGTGAAAAGATAAAACTAATAAAAAAAATGAAAGATAAATAGAGTAGACAATGAATAAAAATAAATTATGTATGTCACTGCAAGTATCAAACATCTTGGCTCACTTTAAAAAATTTGTTAAAAAAAAATGTATTTTAAATATTTAAATTATACTAAGCAAATGTTGATTATTGTTTAATTAAAAATAGAAAAAAAAATTATTTGATTAGCATTTTATTTAGTACTTTCTCTATTTTTTTTTCTAGTGAAACATATGAATATTCCTTGTTGTTATTATGTTTTTCATTTCAACTAATTCATATTTTTTTTGTTAGTTGATATGGTCATTTGATCTAAATGAATGTACTCAGTAAACAAATTTATTTCCCCAGTTTACAATGGTTTTCAAAACGAAGATTTCTCACTTTATCCTAAATATTTTAATAAAATTTATTATATGTTAAAATTTACTAAAAATCTCACACTGCGATTTAGAGTAAAATGGGTGAAAATAAACCCATGCCTGTAGGATCTTCTCTTTTTGCAATTTTAACAATGCATCGATACTTCAATTTGGGTCATGTAGTCATATCTAATGTGTATATTTGTTTGACATGTATCCATGTTCCATACTTTATGAAACTTTATTGATACTTATTAGTGAAAATATATAATTTATGAAGTCGTAGTACACTATAATTAAATATTTGAATAATGACAAGACAAAAAAAATTAAAATTAGTTAATATATAATAACCAATATAGGTATCAATTTAAAAAATACAATTTTTTTACAACTAAAATAGTTTAAAAAAAATATAATTGGTTTCTAAATTTATAATTAAAATAGTTTCTATTATGAATTGGTTTATATATTAGTCACAAACATTAGCTATAAAGGTTTTGACGACTGACGTTTTTGGTTTCTAGATTGGTCATTAACATTGGTTACGAGGTTTTGGTTACTAAAATAACTTGTCTTTCTTGGTTTTTAATTAGGAAATTAGTTTCTAACATATATTTTTGTTACTAAAACTGATCATTATTTAAGAGTTGTTTTTTGTAATGATACTTTCATGATGACAATAATTTATATTTTTTATATTGACAATTTTAGTACATTTAGTTTTAATTTAGATTCACACAATAACAACCATATATTTAATTAGGAAATTAGTCTCTAACATATTTTTTGTTACTAAAACTAATCATTATTTAAAAGTTGTTTTTTGTAATAATATTTTTATGATGACAATAATTTATATTTTTTATATTGACAATTTTAGTACATATAGTTTTAATTTAGATTCACACAATAACAATCGCATATTTATTATGTTTATAAGAATTATTGTGCACTTTTCAATATTTATATATCACGTATATATCTCGTATCATATTTTATTATTTTAAAAATAAATGTATCGATGTATCGAATATGTGTCGTATTTGATACACATATTATATCTATGCATTATAGCAACTCCATAATTTATTCTTGTATTTTAAAATTTCAATTTTATTCTTTAATTTAGGATTTTTATTTTGAGTTTCAAAGTACATAATACATAAATGTTTCGAAATGCATAATTTAAAAATATAAATTTAATATTTTAAATTTATAAAATTTTGAATTATATAATCTAAAATATATTTTTAATAAAAATAAGAAGATGAAGGGGGTAAAAGAAATGCGTAGAAAAAAAAAAGACATGGGAAATAGGAGTGTTGATTGAATGAAGAATAAAGAGAAAAAGGAATAAGATAAGGGTAAATAAGTTTTTTCACACGTCTTTGGTGTACAGAATGAAATGTGTGGGGGTGAAGATAGAAAGAGCATGCATCCACTCCGAGCTACGCATAGCCCGTCTAAAAGATGACTTACAGAAGCCCGTTAACATGTGTTGTGTTAAACGAAAAGCCCAAATATATTTCTTTCTTTATTATTCCTTTAATACCCACATGTTAGCCTTTTTCCTCAAATAACAAACTTAGGTTGGGATAGCAATTTTTTTTTCCAAATTGAAAGCAATTAAGAAGATAATATATATCATATATATTTTCTTACGAATAACTTTTTAACTACCTTTCAATAAAAAGTAGAAGAAAAAACTTTGGGAATATTTAGCTCTTCTTTCCCTTATTATTTTGTATAACAAAATATTGAGATTTACAAAAAAAAAATATGTTCTATTAAATACTAGTTATTTACAATTTAAAAAATTATAAAATTTACATATAACATTAAGAAAATCATATTTTTATCTTTCCAAAACATTCTTTTTTGAGGAATTTAAGCACATGTATTAGAAGACGATAATTTCAGGATGTTTTGATTTCATTGAATTTTAGTTTTGAGTAAGCTTTTATCTTTTTAATTTTTAGTCTCTTGTTTTTATGGATATTAAAACACTTTGTTGAAGGCATAAAAAACAAAGTAAGAATTGTCTTTTTACTATAAATTGATAACCCAAAGATTTGAATTTTACAAAATCAAATATTGTATAGGTATTTGTGGATTTAATTATAGTTTTCTTAACTTGAAATTTGAACTAAAATGACAAGTATTATGGGAGAGGACAAAAAGTATAGTTTGATGGATTATTTATTTTAGTTATGTAAAACCTTATATGTTTAGTAACGTGTGTTGGTTTAGATTAAGTTATTAATGTTATTTATGTTGTATTTTTTTTTTTTTTAAATCAGTGTAGAATTTCCAATTGATCCAACCCCACTCAAACAACAATTTTGTCACTCAAGCAAGAAAACAACTAAGATAGAAACAAAAATCTTTGTTTCATTTTCATATGAGCAAGAATATCTTTATTGAGAAAAAATACACCGCAATCAATTTTTTATGCAAAATTTTCAAAAACATTTATAAAAATACTAAAGTTTATTATGAGTTTCAACATCCTTACCCAGTTTAGAAATACTAATTTGCAACATTTTTATTACTTAGATTTCATGTTTCAATCATTTTAACTCAAAGATGCTCTTTTAAAAGCTCATCCTCACCTATCAATTGTTTCAAGAGGAAAATAAAGTGTGTAAAAATTCAACTAAATTGTGGTATTTGAACATTTATACCTCAAATAGAAAAAAATGAATATTAAATATAAATTTTGACTAAATAATAAATGTTATTCCAACAATTAATATTAAAATTAAATTCACGAGTTTAATGTTTGATATAATAATTACTTAAAAAGAATTATTGCGAATTACAACAATTATCTCTAATATGATTTTGAAAAATAAAACAAAGCTTGAGGTGAAGAACTAAAACAAATTGGAAAAGGAAAAGAGTAAGGGAAAGGAAATCAACATGTGTTAATGAAACATTTTACTAATAAAAATAATAAAATTGGAATTAAAGGAATAATAATCTCCTCCTTTCTGAATGATATATATTAGAAACTAATTTATAAAATAATTCACACGTGAATTTATAAATCATAATTACGATGATAACGTGTTTCAGAGGAATCTATTACTCAAGAATAATTTTTTTAGTTGATTGGGTCACAAATCTCGAGTCACACAAACATAAAGCCAAACACCTTCAACTTGTGTACCTCTTCATGGGCCAGAATGTTAAAATGTTAAAAAAAAAAATTATTAATTTAGTTTAACCTTTTTTCACAGTGAAGAGGCAAAAAATATCAGTATCTTTGTGAATATGATGAAATAAATTACGTATATTAAAATATGTCAAACGGAGTTACGACATGCTATACAAAATATTGACAACACCATTTTTTTTCACGAACTTTTAATTAATTATACTGAAAAAATGATTGAAAGAAAATAATTCGACCCAAAATTATCTACAGAATAAATCATCTAAATATATTATATGTAAAAGCATAATAGGATTTTTATTTAGTAGTGGAGCATGATTGATGCGTGAGAAACGCCATAAGCCAAGTTGTTTATAAATAGAAGCAAAATTTGTTTGCGTGTTAATTATTTGGTTTAGAAGTTTTCCTTAAGTCAAGTTGTTGTTTGTAGTTTGCATCAAAATCAAGATGACTTATATTTTGGTATGCAAGTCAATTTGATTAAGACAAGAAAGTTGTACAATAAATGCAATTTACGATTATTTATTTTATTTTTTTATTAAAGAAAAAACCCCAGACAAAATTAATAAAGGGGGTGTGGCTTTTATTGAGTTTTCTTGTTAGACTTTTATCGAGTTTAATGTAAAGTATAATTATAAAAACTTTAAGGATAAAAACAAGAGAGTGATAATGCAAATCTAAATGAGTGTGGCTAGGTTTATAAATTATAATATACTATGAATTTATGTAGGAGGATTTGTGTCTGAAGATATATTAAAATACATGAATATTTCTTCGTTATGATTATCGAGGTAAGATTAAAATAAATCAAGAGAAGAGACGTTGACTTTTGATTTTCCAGACGAATATTCGTTTGTTAGTTGAATTAGAAAATTATCATAACAACGATTTTGTCAAAGTTATCCTCTGTGAAAAAAGTGGATTATGAAGATACATAGACAACATGTTTGAATTATGAAGATAGTGTCTTTACCTGAGAACTTTACAGAGTTAGGTAGAGTGAAAAGTGAAAGGTTTTAACAAAGAAAAATGAGATCTAACAAATTTAGATGCGGAGAAGAATGGAAGGTGAAATCATGTGTTGTTTTTGTGCGTAACTTTTAGAACACATTGAAAGACAGGTGTTTGACGAAATGCCTCCCCTGAGGGAATGAACACTGGCGCTTTCCAATTGGCTCATTCTCTGAATCTTCTCACACCCGCCACCGCCACGTGGCTGCGCCACTCAGCCAAGTGGGACCCACATGCTGCCTCCTTCCTTCTCCAGCTCCTCTTTCTATAACATCTCCCACGCGCCTTCTTTCCTTTCCTTTCTCCTCTCTCTAGCTGTCGCCGACGTCAAACGCTTCTTATTTATTGTTCCTATTTATTTCTTTTATTTTTATTTTTTATTATCGTAATCGTCTTTTACTTCACTCGCAAAAGCATTTCGCACCTTTGATCGGAATCGCTCACAAAACGAGTACCACCTCCTTCAAATTCAATCCTATCTACAATTCCTAGGGTTTCTCAATCCTTTATGTGTTTCTGTCGCAATTGATCATCGCAACCGCAATGTCCGGTCCCCTCGATCGTTTTGCCAGGCCTTGTGAGTCTCTCTTTGGTTAATTTCCTGAAAATTGGCCCTATCTGTGACGTTGGATGGTGTGTTTGTTTCGTTTTGAGTTTGATTGTGGGTTTTGACAGGCTTTGAGGGGTTCTCGGGCAGTGATGAGAAGAGGGAGAGGAGATCTGACTTTGAGAACTCCGAGGATGAGAGGAGGACAAGAATTGGATCTCTCAAAAAGAAAGCGCTCAATGCGTCCTCCAAATTCAAACACTCTCTTAGAAAGAAGAGTGGCAGGAGAAAGAGCGATGGCCGTGTTAGCTCCGTGTCGATTGAGGACGTTCGTGATTTCGAGGAGCTGCAAGCTGTGGACGCTTTTCGCCAATCCTTGATCATGGACGAATTGCTCCCTGAAGCGTTTGATGATTACCATATGATGTTAAGGTAATTCAAGGTTTTTAATTTCTGGTTGTCATCATCCTTGACACTGCGAAAAATTGCAGCTGATGTGGCCGCTGTTGCAATGCGGCCGCAGTGAGTTCGAAAACCTTGATGGTGCGGTTGAAATTGCTGTTGCGGTTTGTTTTTAAAACCGTTATAGCGCAAGAATTTCAATTGCAAAAAGTACCACAAATAGAACTGGTGTTCTTGGAAAAAAAAAAAGAATGAAACCCTAGTTTGGTGTTGAGTTTCTTGTATGATTTTGGACAAATGAACTTGTACCTGACTTTTCTTAATTGTCGTTTTGAAGATTTCTGAAAGCGAGGAAGTTCGATATTGACAAGGCAAAACATATGTGGTGTGACATGCTACAATGGAGGAAGGAGTTTGGCGCGGACACGATTATGCAGGTAAAAGTGGTTGGAATTTGGCACATGTGTATCGCTTCTGCTTTGGCAGGTGTTTGGTGCTGAGACAATATTACGCTGAATGATCGCCTTACATACTGTTTCGGGCTTTTGTCAGGATTTTGTGTTCGAAGAGTTGGATGAAGTTGTGAAGTACTATCCACATGGCCATCATGGCATCGATAAGGAGGGAAGGCCTGTTTATATTGAAAGACTTGGAAAAGTTGATCCAAACAAACTTATGCAAGTTACAACTATCGATAGATACGTCAAGTACCATGTTCAAGAGTTTGAGAAAGCTTTTGCAGTAAAGTTTCCTGCTTGCACTATTGCCGCCAAGAGGCACATTGATTCTAGCACAACGATCTTAGATGTTCAAGGAGTCGTATGTTACCTTTAATTATTCCTCTATGTGTTGACTTTTAACCAAAGGCCTAGAACTTGCAACATGTTTGTTATATAATTGACATTACAGGGACTTAAGAACTTTACGAAGTCTGCTCGGGAACTCGTTACACGATTGCAGAAAATTGACGGTGACAATTACCCTGAGGTGTGTCATCTTGTTCCTTGTGTAATTATTATACTTTCTTTTGGAATGCTGATTTCATCTGTTATTGGAAATCTGAAAGATATACTATGGTCAGAGACTAATGATTCTTTTATTAATGACACACAGACCCTTTGCCAGATGTTTATTATAAATGCTGGGCCTGGATTTAGGCTGTTGTGGAGCACTGTCAAATCTTTTCTCGATCCCAAAACAACTTCTAAGATTCACGTATGTAAAATGGCCATTTTCCAGCTATGTACAGATCTGTTTAATGATGTTATGACTTATAAGACTTCTGAAGCTGTTTGATATTTCTTTCGAAACATTACTTAGGTTCTTGGAAACAAGTACCAAAGCAAATTGCTAGAAGTAATAGATGCCAGGTACTTGATGTCTCTATTTTTTATATGTTTATTATAATCTGCATGTTACAATTTTATATTTCTTTTTCTTTTTCTTCTTGATTAATACTTCATAAGTTTTTGCACTTGTACAATTTGCACGATCCTTTTAGACGCCTAATATATTACTTTGCACATGATGAAGTGAGTTGCCGGAATTTCTGGGAGGTACCTGCACCTGTGCAGATCAGGGAGGTTGCCTTAGATCTGATAAAGGGCCCTGGAAAAATCCTGAAATATTCAAGGTTATATGCTGTTCTTGGTTGATTTTTGATGGGTTATATGTATACTATGTCAGTTTCACTTGTGATAGGCTGACAGTTGATTACATGTGAACTCTACATAGATGGTTCTCAATGGTGGAGCATGGCGGTCAAAACAAGTTGTAAAAGTTCTTAACAATGAAAGAAAGGTTATTGTGTATGCTAAGCCGGGATACCCAACGGTACTTTTTTTTTTAAACGGAACCCAATGCCATTGTAATCATACCTTTCTTCAATGTCCATTTTATTACCTGTCATATTTAATTTTATCACCTCTTCCTAACAGGTCAAAGGCAGTGATACATCCACTGCTGAATCAGGGTCAGAGGCCGAAGATATATCCTCTCCAAAAGCAATGAGGAGTTATTCACACCTTAAGCTGACCCCTGTTCATGAGGAAGTAAGTTTTGACTTATTAAAGAAGTTGCTACTATTGTCTTGATGTGTGCATCGTTTCCTGGCTTGTTAATTTAGGAGTGTTTGTGGATTGGATTGGATTAACTTTGGGAGGAAAGTAATTGATCTAATCCCATGGATTTCTTATTTTACCATGCTGTCATTTTGGTTTTAAATTCACATTCTATCCAATTAATCCGATCAAAAGTGGTTTTGATTGGATGGTCATTTTTTTCTTTTTTTAACTGTTATGGGAAATAGTAAATACAAATCTGGTATAGTGAGAACTGTACCAAATTCAAATTATCTAATATCTTTTAGAGGATTGCACTGTGTTCTCTCCTAAATATAAAATTTGTTTGCATTCGTGTTCTTTGTCAGGCTAAAATAGTAGGAAAAACAAGCTATGCCAGTAACTTGTCTGGATACGATGAATATGTTCCAATGGTAGACATACCTGTTGATGCTGGTTGGAACAAGAAAACCACCCTACAAAGGTCTTACACCTCAAAAGGTTGGTGACTTATGATGTGGTATTTATTGATGTACACTTTTGATGAATTCTTTCATTTTTGCTTATTAAAAATTAATCCATATGCACAATTGCTTCTAAAATCATGGTATGTTGATAGGCCTTATGCTCCTTGTATTGGGTTGTTGTTGGCTTACTATTTGTACCTTAGATTTGTGGTGATTGTGTCTGTGTCTAGACTGTCACTATAACTCTCAATTAACTCTTCTTTGAATTTGGGATTCCGTGTTTATATTATGTATAGTTGTGTACTATAAATTATTTATCTGGTAAGCTTAGTTTTCAGTGTAACATTCTTCTTGCTATTTGTTCTCAAGCTAGAGTTTTTGTGGTCTCTGCACTGAGATATTCAACTATTGGATCCTTGACATATAAGGAGAATATGTCTGAACTTGAAAGTCAATAATAGGTTTGTGATGGGCCTGTTAGAGTCGTAGAGGGATCTAAATAATCCCTAGAGACTGTATCTAGGAGTCTTAGCTTTGTTGCTAATCAGTGCAACTTGCCTTTTGGATTTGAATTGTTTGATGCAATTTTCTCCAGAAACTTAATTGAATTTCAATACAGGAACATCTTCTCTTCCTGTCAATCAGAAAACTCCAGAAGGACTTCAAGCTCGTATTTGGGTAGCACTGTCTGTCTTCTTCTTGACCGTATTAACTCTTTTACGTCAAGTTTCATACCCTGTGACCAAGAAAATTTCTGCATTATCATCTAATGATGATAGGAGTACTTCAGAACCACCTACTGATACAACAAACATGGAAGTTCGTCCTACGACCTCAAATCCACCTTCTACAGAAGAAAATATCCTTCCCTCCATGCTGAAAAGGTTGGGCGAGCTTGAAGAGAAGGTTGATACACTCCAATCTAAACCATCTGAGATGCCTTACGAGAAAGAAGAGTTGTTGAATGCTGCTGTATGCCGGGTGGATGCCTTGGAAGCTGAGTTAATTGCTACTAAAAAGGTAGGATGCTTGTGTTATTTTCGACTTTTTGAAGATCACGACATCATGCCGACGATCTCTGTATTTATGGGGTGCATGTGTAAAGCATTAAGGTCTATCCATGCCTTTTTCATATTTTTCAATCTAAAACTAAAAAATGCCATTTACAACATAGAAAAAAATTAACATCTGCATGTAATTGAGGTTTGTTTGTGCATTCCAAAATGACATAGTATAGGTTAGGGTATGAAGAATACAGTATCTAATTGATTGCTTACCGGGGTCCCTAACATTTGGATTTGATGAGTTTTACATAGGCTCTTCATGACGCATTAATGAGGCAAGAAGAGCTGCTTGCTTACATCGACAGACAAGAAGAAGCCAGGTTTCGGGTAAGTTGGCAACTGCATCTTTTTGAATAAAGTTAAAACCTTGACATACATCTGATTTTTTATATTTTTCTTTCCTTCATTGTCTGTGTTTTAATCAGAAAAAGAAGTTTTGCTGGTGAGATTTGTTACTGAGAAAGAGATTCTGCACAGGATGTCACGGTTGTTCTTAAGGAATGTTAACCTTGCACAAGATGTAACCCTGACTGCTGATTTTCAGTATAATGAGAATTGTTTCTTTCAACGTGTGTATATCAACAATACTGCCTTTGCTGGCTTGTGAAACACGAGCCTTTTTTTTTTTTGTGTGTGTGTGTGGTTACAGTCTTTTATCTGTGTTTGCCTTTGTTAGTTGAAAAGTTCTGTTCTTTTTTTCAATCTCTTGCGGTATACTTTTGCTGAGTATTTTCAGTAATGCTAAAACACTGGCATTCAAACTTAAATTAGTGGTTCCGAAATGATTTCACTCCTATACTAAGATACTAAGATGTGTCAAGTCAAAACAAATTCAGTTAGTAAACTATTTTTTGATAGGTAGCTATATGGTTCAAATGAAGTCATGGTTTTAATCTAGTGTTGTCAATACATTGATTAAGGATTTACGTTAATGCACCAATCAAAGAGAAAGGGAGAACATACATTTGATGATTATGTGAATTCACACTATACTTCCAAAAACAACTGTATATGAAATTTTAAGATGATGCAGAGCCAAAGGGTTACATTGGTAAAACACGTTTTGTTATTCTCAATGAATTAAAGCTTGGATAATATGATTTTTTTTTTTGGTCAAAAAAATATGCAATATTCCGACATATGCACAATTGTCTGGGAATGGCAAACTTTTTATTGGATCGGCACAAGGTTTTATTAAAACATTGATAAGCTGTCGAAATGGAAAACCTCCAATTTTACAACTCTTCTTCCTGATGCAGTAAAACTATTTGATATCAAGCAGCTAAACAGCCGAAGCGGAACTGTAATCAAAAACCAAAAAAGTGTGTGAATAAAAGTAGTAGATACATAAACCTATAGAAAAATTTATGGTAGTACGACATACCAACTTCCTCTTCTTCCTTTTCTTGTCAATTTTAGCTTGGAGTTCTCCTTGTCGAGTAAGGGCTTCGTCAAGTGCCTAAAGCCGAAATAGAAAGCCGAATAAAATACGAAGTTGAACTATAATGGAAATAACGTTCATGGCATTAAAATAGGAAGGAAAAGTCGTAAACCTTTTTGGTTGCATCCAAGTCATGTTCGAGAGTGGTGACTCTGTTCAGAGCATTATTCAGCACTTCCTCCTTTTCGGGTGCCATGATAGATCTCTTGTTGAGGACAGTGACTTTCTCTTCTAGTTCAGCCATGCGCTTCATAAAGGTCATGTAATCATTGCATGAGAAGGTGGCCGCTTTCATCATAGTGCTCTCATAATATCCTGGATTGCTAAACAGTGCTGCTTCATTCAGTTTCCTTGGCATGTTCTTTGTCATGCGGATCATGGTCACAATCCCCATAATGAAGGCCATGATTCCACCAACGAAGTGATTGGTATTCACCATAGGTGTCTTGCTAGCAAAACAATCTGCACCTTTACGAAATTAAAGTCATAATTTTAGCAGAAGTAGCCACAAGTATGTGTTATTATATTACAAGTGCAAGGGAACATTCATTTTTATGTAAATTACCTTTGTCATTCTCTATTAATTTGTTCCATGATGAATTTACTGGCTTGCCAAGCACAGGGGCAAATCCCTCGTAGTTGTACACAGGCTTTACCATCTGCAATATTATATATTAAAAGGGCAATTCTTAAAAAAAAATATGACAGTAGAGAGAGAAATTTTGATTTACATTTCGTCAATGGAACTTACCTCTGGAGATGCGCATGGCACATCAACATTGAATGTCTGTGGAAATGATTCTTTGTTTCCCTTGATAATATAGGCCAAAAAGTATACTAAGTTATCAAATATTCTAACAAATAAATACGAAGAGTTTCACTACTAAGTTTTGCAGTCTGAAATTGCTAAAAGGATGGAAACTTACTACATTTTGATGTGCTTTCCCGTTTTCTGTGGCTGTTTTCTCCTGAATCCCTGACAAGGTTTGTCTCTTGCATTTGCCCTCGCCATTTTGAATCATCTAATTCATCAAGAACAAATACTTTATTGTTTTACTTTGCTGCTTAACTAAAGAAATTTATCCTTCAGCAGTAAACTACCTTGATGATATCTGGGTCATTCCATGGCCCCTTGTCAGAAAGCATGCAACCACCTTTATCTGCACAAGTACAAGTACCACCCAAGAACTCTGGAAGTTCACTGGTAAACAGAATAGACAACTGAGGTGTTATTTATAGTCTTTAGGAGCAATGCCAATGACATAACGGAAGAACATGTTTAATGGTATTTTTATACATCAATGAATTTGATCATGAGGAGTTAGCATTACTCAATACCAAATAACGTATTTGATGAATGAAATACTTCAATGGGAGAGGAGATAAATTTAACCTGGCATCGATGATTTCAAGCAACTTGCTCTGGTATTTGTTACCCAGGACCTGTACAATAAACCATTAATCTGTTCAGTGTCCCTGCTTAACTAAAAACCTCCTTGGTTTTGGTTTTAATTTATCAGCAGGCTAAAAACTTTTACATGGATTTTTGCGGTGGTCTTGGGATCTAGGAATGACTTAACGGTGTTCCACAAGAGCCTAAATCCAGAACCAGCATTGATGATGAACATACGGTTCAGTGACTGTGTAGAAAAAAAAAAGAAAAGTTTCAATTAGGGTAACTTTAGAAGGACGTTGAAACTGTTTCCATGCACATATACATAAAATAAACCAGTACCTCAGGGTAGTTGTCACCATCAATTTTCTGAAGCCTCTGGAGGAGATCTCTTGCTGCTTTGTTCAAACTCTTGAGACCCTGAGCAAGCATGCTAGTCAGCAATTGTATGAAACTTGTTTCCATTTGAAAAAATAGTAACAGTTGATATAATATGATATGATATGCATCGCAAATAATTGGAATGGACATTGGCTTTATAAATTATAGTGACTATCATATAAGGTGTAACTACTGTTCTTTTCTCATATTGGTTATTCTTTGGCAGAGAAGTTGATGAACTGAAACATGTCCATAAAATTTTCACACATACCACTCCTTGCACATCCAAAATAGTAGTGCTTTGGTCGATGTGCTTCTTTGCTGCAATGGAACAAGCAGGTAACTTAACAGCAAAGGTCCTCTCAAACTCCTTTACGTGGTACTTGAGATAACGATCCATTGTTGTTACTTGCATCAACTTGGCAGAGTCAACCTGACCCAGTTTTTCAATGTAAACGGGTCTGCCATCCTTGTCAACCCCATGATGCCCTTGTGGGTAGTATTTTAGAACCTCATCTTGTTCAGTGAATTCAAAATCCTTAAAGACAAAAAAACTACGATGAGATACATAAACAAAAAATCACACAAAAAAAGATCACAGCATGAAAAGTGAGTTTCCTTTTCAGCAGAATAATACCTCTGAGATGGTGTCAGCACCAAATTCCTGCCTCCATTTAAGCATATCTGCCCACATTTGTTTTGTTTTCTCAATGTCAAACTTCCTTGCTCTCAAGAATCTGGATCATAGTACAAGCAAAGTATTAAGTATAGATATTAGAGTGTGCGATTAAGGTGTAAACAACAAAGGTAATTTGCTGATACTACATCTATTAAGTAAATCTATGAGCAAGAAAACTTTTTCACAAGGCCACCTTAGCATCATACGGTGATCATCGTGTCTTGAGGGCAATAGTTCTTCCAAGACAAGTGCTTGGCGTAAAGCATCAACAGCTTGCAACTCTTCTGCATCAAGATCATCCTCGATAGCGAGAGACATAACCCTGCTGTGCCTCCTCCCCTTCTTGGTAAGGGAACCCCTGAACTTAAGTGAGGCACTCATGGCCACCTTCTTGAACGATCCTACCCTTTTCTTCTTTTCATCGTCGGAATATTCACTTTCACTGCCTGTGCTTGCAAGAAAGTAAAATTTACACTCACAAGTTTGAACAAGATAATTGAAAAAAAGAAATCACACTCTAAACATCTTCATCCGCTCCTGTTGTACCAGTTTCTATTAACAACCTTGGCAAAGGTAAACTACATATTTTTCCCATACCATACATCTGGATCCATAAATACTTTCTGTTTGTTATCCAACCAAGCATTTAATTAATGAATAGCAGTATAGCATTGGATGCATTATTTGTTGCAAAGTTTATATCCGTACAATTTTACAGGTACATTAATTATGTAAACCAATAACATTAATCAGTAGTTTTTGTTTGGAACTCTGCATTAAAGTGTTTTTGCAATGGAAACCAAACCACAGAAGAAGTCAGCCATATGCACATTTCTACCATGTCCCAATTTCTGCAAACGGAACATCTAAAATGTGAAGCGTTTGTCTATGATATAGCCTGCAAATTTCTTATTATGGTGTGTACCATCCCACGTTCTAGCTAAAGTAGATGAAGATTTCACTGTGCGTGCATAAAATAAAGTGAATGCAGACAAAGAAACTGCAGAGAAGATGTTGCAATATGAAATCCAAGGAATTATTAGACTTACCAGGTTTAACGGGTTGGTCAACAGGTGAAGGCACGATTTCAGCCATGAATAATAAATTTTTCTTACTCACAGAAGCAAAAATGGCCCTAAGGCAGTCAAGTACTAGAATACATCAAGAACCCACAATGAAGCTTTGACGTACGCCTGCAACATATAGCCAGCAAAAAACACGAGTCAAGAAGCTCAAAAAACCAATGCTTCTACGACAAAACGATGAATATCTGGTATGCATGGAAAAAAGGGAAAAAGAAAGAAAGACAGATATCTCAAATCTTAATGATCAGATGCTACTCATGCATGCAACTAGAAATCCTAAGAATGTGTGTGTTGAAACACATTTTCGTCACATTCAACGCCAATCAAGTGTCAACAACATGCATCAAAACGTGCTTCTAGTTTATGATTTGAACATGATATTATCATAGGTAATGAAGGAGGAGGATATCAGAGAGAATACCTTGACTATGGAATGTAGGGGTTGCAAGAACCAAGAGATCAAAAGCCTGAATATATGGTTTCCGAATAAACCTCTGAATGTGGGGGCACGATGGGATATTCAAAGGCTCAAAGTTGGTGGAACTAGTAGACAAATTTAGACTTTGCTATTTTATTTTTCCCTTGTTTATTTATCTGTCATTTTCTGTTGAAGAGGTCTTGATTTGGTGATTCTTTGGCCTTGCGAAATGCAAGCCACTCTGTTGCTTCACAATCACATTATTCCTCTCCAACTCATTAGCATTGTTTTTCTTCCACACACGTATACTCTCTTTTATGCAAAACTCTACCATTCATTTTTACCCAGTTGACTTTTCGAGATATCACAATAACAACACACACAAAGTCATCAATCACCTCATCTAATTAACACCATTCCTTCAATAACTTTACTTCCTAAATTAGTCATGTATACCAGAAATGTAAACCATGTACAATATTTTTAGCCATCTTTCTAACGGTTTGTTTTGCACAAAGGATATTTATGAGACAAGCATCTGTACTTCAAATTTATCAAAAATGTTTAAATAAAATTTTGGGCTAATTATGTATTTTTTTTCTAAATTATAACACGATTTTAGTATTCGTCACTTTTGCAAACTTTAATCATGTTATGTCCACCTGCTTCAGAAATGTATTGATATAGTCTCTTTTGGAGTTTAAATTCTCTATTGGATTAGATTTTTTGTTGTCATCCTTTAGTGAGTATTAAAAGATACACAATATGGATACTTTAAAATTTTTTTTATTATATTTTAAATTTTAAAAATCAGTGATCAATCAATGTATTTTGAAGACACATCAGATAAATAATGCATAAAAATTCATTAAAAAATCTAAATTCTTCTTTTGTCCAACAATGTTAACTATTTTTTACATTATACACGACAAATTATGTTGAACGTAGTCCATACCTTTTTCAATATCTTACAAAACTGTATGTTAAGTCAAGAAACCGTAAATATTATGTTGAGTGGAGAATAGTGCATCCATGCATTTTTTAAGTACGCTAACACAATCACAATTTAAAACAAAAGAAACATTTAAAACTCGTTATAGTTTAGGATAAAAAATAATTAACTATAGAATTAAGATCCAGTGAAATGAAAAATAGAATATAATGTGATGAGATAATTTAGTAAGCATTATCAGAATTGAAAAGTTAGGAAAAAATGAATGATAACTCAATTCAATGTAGAAAAAATTTGAGTTTAGAAAGTATTTACAAAGGAAATTATATTCACTTCATCCTTCATCTCCAGAGAAAATTATATTTATATAAAAGATTCCATTTTTGCTAATAGTGCTGGCAACACCTTATAATGTATTTCTTTTTTCTGCAGGCACATACTTAAATTTTATTATTGCTTTAAATTCATTTATAAAATTAAGAAAGATACAATTATTAAATAGAGATTGACTCTTGAAAAAAGATTGTTTTTAATAAATTTGAATGAAGCAAGATAGCATCTGATCTTATAAATAGTTCCAGTCACTCTATTTAGCTTGAGTGTATTATAACTTTCTTTTTTAAAACAATAATAATAACAAAGAAAAAAGTTGTTTGATGTCATTTTAAGAACATTTGACAATTTGACAATTTTTATAAAACTAAAATAGTATTAACAAAAATTAACTTGTTTATATTTATAAGAGAAAGAAATAATGATTAATAATAAAAAAATAATGTCGAATGATATTAAAAAAAAATGTAATATAAAAGTACGAGTGTCTTAACAAAAAAAGACTCAATTAACATAATCTTGCTTAAAAAGAAAAGGGGAGAAAGTTGTTAGCATGATCTTGCTGATGAATTTATTTATTTCTATTTGAGCTCGAATAACATATATACAATATATAATATGGAGATCCACTCATATTTATGTCATGCCCCCAATCTATGGGTGCAAAGCGAGCCCGGCCCGCAGGCCCGATAGAAAAAGTGCAGGCCGACATTTTGAATCCTTGGGTCTGCATAACTCTGCCCAGGCGGGCCAAGCCCGCTTCTGTTTTATTTTTTCAACCCTAAATCAATTACTCACACTCACTCATCTCATCTCAAACGAAACACTCAACACTCAGAGTCTTCTTTCTCTTTCTCTCTGAACTCGCGACGACGAAGCGCTACCCAGGCAACGACGGTCCTCTTCGAACGGCGGTTCCCTCGCAGCGGCGATCTCCTCGCATTGGTGAGGTTCCCATGCCAGCAGTGATCACCTCCCAGCTCCGATCCCCTCTCAGCGTCTTCTTTCTCTTCCGGCGACGAAGCGCGTCTCCTCAAGGTTGATACCATTATCTTCTTCTTTTCATCCTATTTTTTTTTAACTTCAAAACTTTTGCTAGAGATATCAGCGTTGTGTTTCTGAAGTAGTATATGTTAAATTCAGTTACATTGAACTTAAAACCTGTCTCAAGAACGAATACATCTTGTATCTGGCCACTTGCAACTTTTCATTTATCTGTTTTGTGATTATTGTATGATGAAGATGTCCTGAAAAACTGGTATTTGATTGCTCATGTGGAAATTGGAATTGAAATCAATCAGATGGGCCTGAAATCTTGGAAGTTGTTTAGAGTGATAGGTTTAACATTACTTATTAGATATGGCTAAACTTGGGGCCAAGGGATGATGCAATTAAAGGTTGTATTTGAAATTCTCTTAGGGCTTGAGCTTTTGAAGTAGACAATCAATAATTTATAATGGTGATAATAAAAAGGCTAATTTTGGCTTAAATACCTTTAATACCTTTTGGTCCTCATTTTCGTAGTGTTTGTTGCGGATGACTCTCGTTTTGACAGAAGATTTAAAATGGTCCTCATTTTTATTGAATGTTTAGAATGGTCTTTTTCGTGTTTAAAATGGTCTTTTGGTCGCAATTCGTGTTTTATTTGGTCTTTTTTTGTAATACCATTTAAATCATTAACGAAGCATAGCATTGTACAAGTGGTGGCACGATTTGTAGTAGGGTGTGTTATGTCGAAAATGAGGACCATTTTAAACATTATGTCGAAAATGAGGACCATTTTAAACATTATGTCGAAAATGAGGACCATTTTAAACATTCGGTCAAAATGACGACCATTTTAAACATTTTGTCAAAATGAGGACCATTTTAAACATTCGGTCAAAATGACGACCATTTTAAACATTTTGTCAAAATGAGGACCATCCGTAACAAACACTACGAAAATGAGGACCAAAAAAGTATTTAAGCCTAATAAAAATTCATTACTTCTAAAATTATTATTAAAAATAAAAAAAAGTCTCCATGTAAATAAATTATTTTCTATCTTATATATTAAATTTATTTTCATACAAAATATATTTTATTATTTATTGTTTTATAAATAATTTTTTTATATTTTCAATTATTTAATAAAATTTATAAAAATAATTCTAAATCATTTATATATATAATTTTACATTACCTATAACAATAAGGACATTTTGGATATCTAACTTTTTCTATTAATTTTTTTTAAATATGTCACATAAGTCAATTCAGTCACAAATTTCACTCCATTCCGTAATCCACTCTAAAATCACCTTTGAATCCCTTAAAAGAAATAACACTAACTTCACTCTCTAATCCTTTCGATCTCTTCCTCTCCTTCTCCTTCTAATCCTTCCTCCCAAAAGAACATAGCCTTAGGGATTTTTTTTTTCTTTTGTATTTGGGTCTTGATTTCTAATTTGGGGAAAGTAATCATTTTTTTGTTAATGGGGAGGTCGAGGAAGAAGCGTTAGATAAATAGAACATTGAGACTTGTATGTTTACAAATGCTAATAGTGCATGATTATGCATTCATATGTAGATGGGTCACCATGGTCGTGCCACTATGCTATGGAGCATGCTTATGCAAGTGAGATTACAGTGCACCACTGCTAATGCCATTGCACGTTACGCGCGTAGCGGTAAACTAGACCATGCTCGCAGGGTGTTTGACGAAACGTCTCTCCCTCTCAGAACCATCTCTTCATGGAACACAATGGTCGCTGCGTACTTTGAAGCCTGCCAACCATGCGAGGCTCTCTTCTTGTTTGAGAGAATGCCCCAGAGAAATACCGTATCTTGGAACGGTCTCATCTCAGGCTACATCAAGAACGGAATGTTGCTTGATGCACGCAATGTATTTGACTCAATGCCTGATCGCAACGTTGTTTCGTGGACTTCTATGGTTCGTGGCTACGTGCAAAATGGTGATGTTGCTGAAGCGGAACGTCTCTTTTGGCAGATGCCCAACAAGAACGTGGTATCGTGGACCGTTATGCTCGGCGGGTTGCTGCAAGAGGCTCGCATTGAGGATGCGCGCAAGCTCTTTGATATGATGCCTGAAAAGGATGTGGTAGCGGTTACCAACATGATTGGAGGGTATTGTGAGGAGGGTCGTTTGGGCGAGGCTCGTGCACTGTTTGATCAAATGCCGAAGAGGAATGTGGTTACTTGGACAACTATGGTTTCTGGGTATGCAAGGAATGGGAGAGTGGATGTTGCGAGGAAGCTTTTTGAAGTGATGCCAGAGAGGAATGAGGTGTCTTGGACTGCCATGCTTATGGGTTATACTCATAGTGGGAGGATGGGAGAGGCTTCTAAGCTTTTTGACATGATGCCGATGAAGCTGGTTGTTGCTTGCAATGAGATGATCATGGGGTTTGGGCTTGCTGGGGAGGTGGATAAGGCGAGGTGTGTGTTTGAGGAAATGAAGGATAGGGATGATGGAACTTGGAGTGCCTTGATTAAGGTGTATGAGAGGAAAGGGTATGAGTTGAAAGCGTTGGGTTTGTTTCGGAGGATGCAGAGAGAACGAGTTGCGCTTAGTTTCCCTTCCTTAATTAGTGTTCTTTTTGTGTGTGCCAGCCTGGCCAGTCTTGACCATGGGAGGCAGGTGCATGGCCAATTGGTGAGATCTGAATTTGATAAGGATTTATACGTTTCCTCGGTCTTAATTACAATGTACATTAAGTGTGGCGATCTTGTGAGAGCAAAACGTGTTTTTGACAGGTTTCCTTTGAAGGATGTTGTTATGTGGAACTCTATGATTACGGGTTATTCACAGCATGGATTGGGGGAAGAAGCTTTGAATGTTTTTTATGACATGGGCTCCTCTGGAGTTCCACCAGATGATGTTACCTTTATTGGGGTTCTTTCAGCATGTAGCTATAGTGGCAAGGTGAAAGAAGGGCTTGAATTGTTTAAATCAATGAAATGCAAATATCAAGTGGAACCGGGAGTTGAACACTATGCTTGCCTGGTTGATTTGCTAGGTCGAGCAGGCCAGGTTAATGATGCAATGAAACTAGTAGAGAAGATGCCAATGGAACCTGATGCAATTGTTTGGGGTGCATTGTTGGGAGCATGCAGAACTCATATGAATCTTGATTTGGCTGAAGTTGTCGTTGATAAACTTGCACAGCTAGAACCTAAAAATGCTGGACCTATCGTCTTGCTTTCAAATATGTATGCTTCTAGAGGAAGATGGAAAGATGTTGAAGTCCTTAGGAAGAAAATAAAATCTAGGAGTGTTATCAAATTGCCTGGTTGTAGTTGGATTGAGGTAGAGAAAAAGGTACATATGTTCACTGGGGGAGACAGCAAGGGCCACGCTGAGCAGCCTATCATCATGAAAATGTTGGAGAAGTTAGGTGGATTGTTGAGGGAAGCTGGGTACTGTCCTGATGGTAGCTTTGTCCTTCACGATGTGGATGAGGAAGAGAAGACACATAGCCTGGGTTATCATAGTGAAAAGCTAGCTGTAGCATATGGACTCCTAAAAGTGCCTAAAGGAATGCCAATTAGAGTTATGAAAAATTTGCGGGTTTGTGGTGATTGCCATTCTGCAATTAAATTAATCGCAAAAGTTACTGGAAGGGAGATCATTTTGAGGGATGCTAATAGATTTCATCATTTCAAGGATGGTTACTGTTCTTGCAAGGACTATTGGTGATTCCTTGAAGCTCATATGACCTAAGTCTTGAAGTTATTGGAATAAAGGGTGGCTTTACCGCTGAGTTTGATGGACTTGTATACCATGTGCTCTGGGATCAGTATTTTACAATCAAATGGAAGCTCCTCATTACGAATTGCTAGTGTGACATACATAAGTGAGTATTTTATCCTCAAACTTATGTTAGAATAGATTGAATGAAACATTCACTTTAGAAGAGTTAGCACTTCGACCATACCAATTGCTGTCAACTTTAGTGTCTCAACTAAAGCAGTCCAAGGAGGTTATGGCATGGTTTTAAACTTTATGGATATGCTCTGACTCATATACCCCATAGGCCATAACTAGAGTTTTGTTTTAGGAGCTTTTGATGGGGATTCAACCTATATGACAAAGCAAGAACATTAATTGCAAGGTAATCAATCATTTAGTAGCACCGGAAACCACTTGATACTCTATTTTATCCCTCTACCTTTTAGCCATATTAGATTTTAAAGAATAATTCTAGTGCGTATAGATAAAATATTATTAATTTCCTTACTGAAATAGAATATTTTATCCTTTCTACCCTCATAAAAGCAATTCTTGAGGCTATGTAAAACTAGAGAAACGATATTTTGACAGCATTTTCTTTTGACAAGTTTCACAAAGTCTATCTGGCTCCTACGTGGTTTCTGTTTTATTTAATTTTTTGAAAAAACAATTCCACCTTGTTGCGAAAGGGACAAACTCCTCACACAAAGTCTCTTCACTTTTTTGTTTCGAAAGTTCTATGCCTCTTCTCTATCCCTGTAGTGGTGTTACCTGTGGTGCTTCTGGTGGTTGTCCTCGGCAGTCATGCACTGCAAATTTGTTGTTGTGTCTCTGTCTCTTTACTCCCATATTTAGGGTTTTTTGGATGGTTTTCTGGACGGCACTATCGTGGACGGGTGTAGACTTTTGTCGTCATTAGTTCCGTTCTTCCAACCATGGAGTCCTTTGACATTGTAGGTAAATTTCCTTCTTCCACCATTTTTGTTTTTGAGTTTTTTTTTTGATTAAGGGTTTTTTTTTCGAATCCCCTGTTTTTGCATTCTCTGCTTTGGGTTCCCATGTTGTGGGTTCTTGAAACCTTAATATTCCTTTCGTGTTCTTGTTTCTCCAAATTCCTCTCTCGTTCTTGTCTCATGAAATATGTTAAAAAAGAGCCATTTATGCTACTGACATATCAGAAAGAAACTCATCCTTGTATTTATGGTCATTTGGATCTTGAAGCACTGTATCGGTACATTTATTGAAGCAATGTATCGCGAGATGTGAAATTTATTGATTTTCATATCCCTAAATAGTTTATTTTGTTAGTTTCTTCGGCTCTTTGACAGTGATGAAGGATTATTCCTTTGTTGGGGTTGCATATGCTATTTATTTACTAGGTTATAAGTAAAGTCTGCCTAGTTGTTTTTTTGAATCCGTGAAATTTTGAGTTTTGATTTCTTCTCATTTTTATTTTCCCTCTTTTTAAGCATACAAGTATGAGCTTTGTTTACTATTATTGATCTCTTTTTTGAGGTCTTAATTATACATAGCTGAGGTGATTTTTGATTTCAATACATCATATGGTGTACCCTATTTTTTATCTGTGTATTGGAAGTAGTTGGCTATGAATTTAACAGGTAGCTTAGTTTTTGACCAAATAAATAGATTATAATGTCATGTTACTGTAATTTAGTCCAACCTTCTCTTTATTGTAGTATGAATCTGTTGAATGTGAATGTAACTTAGTTTTAATCACTTGTTGAATGTGAAAGTTTATTTTCTTTGGTTAATCAGAAAGGTAAGAAGGTAAATGCCTCCAATATTTTCTTATGGCAAGAAGTTTAATATCATAAGTTCGTCTACCACTTCATAAGGAACCAAATGGGTATTTAAAAGAAATGGGGGTGTAAGAATAAAGAAGGGAGGTGTAGATTGGCAACAGATTGTTTGGTATTTTATTCGCAGTGAGGGGGTTGGGCTTCCTCGTTTAGAAGGCGCGGATCATACGGCCGATTAGTCCATTGTGACAGATTCTTCTTAAAAATCCATTGCTCAGAAAGCGGTTTCTGTCATCTTATTCACTTTTGCTGTTGCTGGTTGTTTCCATTGCTAACCTTTTTTCTTCTTCTTTCAAATCTTCATTTTATTATCTTATGACCTTATAATTCTCTGTTCGGATTTTTACATTGATCTTGACTTCAAAAGCTTCGTGGACTTTTGCACCAACTTCTATTTATTAGGTCATTACGCATCCAAAGTTTCGCGCTTCGCCTTCACATCGGTCAGTTCCTTCTTCACATTCTATGTTTTCTGCTGTTGCTTTTTTTTCTTTTTGTGTGTTTGAATATTATGTTGCATGTGTTGGATGGTTATTTTTGTTTTTGTTTTGGAAGCTCACTATTTTTTGCAGTGGGTTGCATAGAAGATGGTTAAACTTTTTATGTGCGTCTTGTGCTGTTATATTCTAACAGTGCGGGTTTGATTTGGTTGTAGTGGACATGGTTGTAGTGGACAGATTTTGGGAAATTACTTATTAATGTTTGGGTGGGTTCCAAATTTTATTGCCGAGTCTTGGGAGAGTATTCTCATTTTGCTGTGAAGGCTAAAGATAAAGTCTTAGACTTCTTCATGCATTAGCTGCAGCGGTTTTTTCCGAAATATATGGGGTTATGCTCCCTCTCCTCTCTCCAGTAATTAATTCTAAGGCAACCTAGGTCTTAGTTGAATAACTTCCTGCTCATTTTTTTTTCTAACGACATGCAAAGTCCCCTTCATCTCATTGTGTTACTTTGCGCATGGCTGGTTTCATTTATAGTTACCTTCTTTAATTATGGTCTACTACCTTTTTTGGTTTCAGATTCCGCTGCACTTCCAAAAGAGTTGGTTGTGCAGTTCTTGTTTTCGGAAACCATCTTTAAGGTTCTGTCGGCGTTTGAGTTCTGTAATGGCCAGTGATTTTTCTGTCATCTCCAATGGAGACAGCAATGGCAATGTCAATCCACAACCTAATAAGCAAAGGACTTACCAAATGGTAGTGGCTGCCACTCAAGATTGGGGCATTGGCAAGGATGGGAAGTTACCCTGGAGATTGCCTACTGATCTCAAATTTTTTAAGGAGATCACTGAGAAAACATCTGATCCTGGAAAGAAGAATGCCATTGTAATGGGAAGGAAAACATGGGAGAGTATCCCTCTTCAGTACAGGCCTCTTTCTGGTCGCCTTAACATTGTTCTCACTCGCTCAGGCAGCTTTGATATTGCAACGTCAGAGAATGTTGTTATATGTGGAAGTATGTATTCTGCATTGGAAATATTAGCTTCTTCTCCTTACTCTCTGTCAATTGAGAAAGTATTTGTTATTGGAGGTGGTCAAATATTTAGGTATTTTGTTTTCAAGTGTACTTTTTTTCATCTGCTCTTTCCTTTTCGTGTGAAGCTCTTTCTCTGTTATAGCTGATAATTTCCATGTACAGAGAGGCTCTCAATGCACCCGGATGTGAAGCTATCCACTTAACAGAAATTCAGTCAAACATCGAATGTGACACTTTTATGCCTTCAGTTGATTTCACTATATTTCGGCCGTGGTACTCATCCTTTCCTAAGGTGGAAAACAACATACGCTATTCTTTCATCACTTATGTTCGTGTAAGGAGTTCTCCTTTGGAGTCCCTGAACCAGAATATCGATCCAGTTATTGATAATAATTATGATTCCATAAAATTTGAGGTCAAGGATTTTTCTTTTCTTCCTAAAATGATTTTTGAGAGACATGAGGAGAATATGTATCTTAAGCTGGTTCAAGAGATCATTTCTGAAGGTACAATAAAGGGTGATAGGACGGGGACTGGCACCTTGTCAAAATTTGGTAGCCAGGTAATGTTTTGGTTGGTATATTGAGGGTTGTTGTAGTTTATATGCTGACTTTGTCTTTTTCCACAGATGAGATTCAATTTACGCAGAAGCTTTCCTCTTCTGACAACTAAGGCATGTGGTAGAGTTTATGGTTTAAGGCGCATTTGATTTACTGTGTAAAAGAATCTGTCTTTCGTGTGAACTGTTTTTTGTTTTTTACTTTGGTTTGAATATTATAGTGTAATTTAGTGTTTCTTGCGAATGAGAATATCTAGTTGTAAATTTTGAGAGAAAATTTGACAAGATTTCTTCAATTGATTGTAGAAAGTATTTTGGCGAGGAGTTGTTGAAGAGCTTCTTTGGTTTATCAGTGGCTCAACAAATGCCAAGGTATTAATATCTTCTGCCAATCTTTTCCATACACACATGAATCCTCACCTATCCTCAGTTTGTCACAAACAAGCTGACATGAGCCAACTATTGGAGAACATAACGGTTGTGTATCTTATAACATTTGAGCTCGGATTTGAATAATAGATGTAAACATGTGGAAAGCTCTGGTTCTTCTAAGCTAACTCATTTCTTTTATTATCTACTTCTATAATATATTTGAACTTTAAAATATGATTGCATTCTTTAGTGTTGGAATTTTGAAAACGATATTCATAGATACAGAGTATAACATGTGAAAAAATGCAATTATAGAATAATTAGTTATGTGTACGTACCTGAATTGACATTCTTCTCTACGAGCATTACGAAACCTTGTTTTTCTTGTAGAGAATTATTTAGAGATTATGTGTGAAATAACAAATTTATTATCCCTCAGGGTAGGCTTGGTTTGATAATAAAACAATTTGCACTTGCTAAGCGTTTACTGATTCTTTGTTAGTGCCATAGAGATAAAGGGTTGCGGACTAAATTTTCATTCACAGTTTTTCACTAGCATCAGGCGCTTTATATTATAGTTAACTGGAAATTTTTTACTGGTATGCTAGATTTTATTGTATGATCTTCAGTCTGAAAACAAGGTATATTTGGCAGGTGCTACAGGAAAAAAACATTCATATATGGGATGGCAATGCATCCAGAGAATACCTTGATGGGCAAGCATGATTATATGTTTTAACTTCGAAGTACACATTGTGCATTTTTCCTTTATATTGTTGCAGTTAGTAATTGGTTGGCTGTACATGTTTTATTACAGTGTTGGTTTGACAGAGAGGGAGGAGGGCGACTTGGGACCTGTTTATGGGTTTCAATGGAGGCACTTTGGTGCCAGGTAGGGGAATTATATATTTTTTTGGAATTTGCTCAAACATTTACTCGCTGTCTTACCTTTTATAGGTACACGGACATGCATGCTGACTACTCCGGCCAAGGGTTTGATCAGCTTTTAGACGTTATTAGCAAGATAAAGCATAATCCTGATGATCGACGAATCATTCTTTCTGCGTGGAATCCAGCTGATCTTAAATTAATGGCACTTCCACCTTGTCACATGTTTGCACAGGTCTGCCACTTCCAGCTGATCTTTGAAAACTCTCCCCTCACATATATTGATTTTTGTAATTTTAACTTTCGCAGTTTTATGTATCACACGGGGAGTTATCATGTCAAATGTATCAGCGATCTGCGGACATGGGCCTGGGCATTCCATTTAATATTGCATCTTATGCCCTTCTGACATGCATGATTGCTCATGTTTGTGGTATGTAAATTATCAAAGCATTCGTCGTAGACCTAAATATGTAGTCAATTGATAAAATGTTTTTAGATTTTGTGGGTGTAATTAGTGATGATGTATCCCATTTTATTTGGTTGTTTGACTTTAAGCTAGTTAATAGGTGGTGTGGTACTCGAAGATTCAATTTTATGCTCTGGCTGGCAAAGCCTGCTTTTTTCTGTTTGCTAGAATTGGCCCTAGAATGTTTAGGTCAGGTGGTTGGTTTAGACTTGACAAGTCTTTTATATATCAGTTTTGTTGGACTTTAGTTGTGTGTGGACATTTTCTTTATAGTAACTGAAAATTTTGCATAATAGAGGCCAAAGTTTTTGTTTTTCTTGTTGGTATTTTATCTGTACTCTAATTTTTTTGGTGTACGTAGGTTTAGAGTTTATAAAAGCTTATTGGTTTTGATAATATCACTGGAGAAATAGTGCAGCTTAAAAGGTGATTATGTAAAATAACTAACCCTTTTACTATGACTTGGCTTTTTCTCAGATCTAATTCCAGGTGATTTTATCCATGTTATTGGGGATACACATGTTTATAGTAATCATGTGAGGCCTTTGCAGGAGCAGCTCCATAAACTTCCAAAACCTTTTCCAGTAATGTCTATTGTTTAACAGTTCTTTTAGTTTGTCTTTTGACTCTTTTTCCTTGTTGACTCCCTTAATGTACTTTGAAGCAGACTTTGAAGATAAATCCAAAGAAGAAAGACATAGATTCTTTTGTGGCTGCTGATTTCAAGCTCATAGGCTATGATCCTCACCAGAAGATTGATATGAAGATGGCTGTCTAAGTTGGGGTTTCTCATTTCCTGGCTGTTTCTGCCTTTTGAATCGAGGTAAGTACGTGGTTTTGGTTTTGGTCTTTATATAGAACTCTACTGGATTCTGTGTTACCTTTATTATATGTATAAAAGGATTTCAATAGAATGTTGTTTGGTGCTTTCTTTGGCCTATGATCAGTACTGAGGTTGGCGAGCTAAATGACAGGTTCAGTACTGTTTAGGTTTTATAGCTAGTTTTGCAAATCTATATGAATTTGAATTGATTTAAAATCTTAATGCTATTTTGCATCAGTCCTGTATACTCTTCGGGAACTAAATTTCTAAAAGTGGCGTGAAAAGGATGATTCAACTAGCATGTAAGGATAGCGCAAAAAGTAATTCCCTTCCATCACCTCAGAGTCCAATTTCAATAGTCCAGCGCTTAAAATTGTGTACTACTAAAGATGATCTCGTAGACAACTATTTAGTTCATACATATTATTTGTGGGAATCCTTTGGGTCCATGTTTTACCACTCAGGTGATTTAGATTAATTTCAATTTCCATCCTTTCCAATGTACACGCTCCACTATAATTTTGAGGGATCGATTACTCGATGTTTTAGATAAGCATTTTCTATGTTTTATTATTCGAACTTTTGGACAAGTTACTTCTGTGCCTATTTTTCTATTTTTTTTTTATAAGAGTTATATACTAAAAGTTCAAGCGAGCCTAGTATGAATTTATTTTTTCTTTAAACGCCTCAGATTCTTTCCTGAATTCAAACGCCTCAAACATTAAAAATACATTGGTGGTACATTAATTTTTTTAAATATATTTTAAAACTTTAAAATCAATATTTGTAAGTGTAATTTAAAACTCCAAGAGAGAAAAAATATATAAAATCAAGCAAAAAAAAATCCAAATTTCTTTGAATATGCCTGTCAATTGTGATGCTGAAAATAATTGAGTGGAATTATTGGTCGCCCTTGGGTTTTGAAAAAAATGAAATAGTATGCATATATAATAATCAAATACCTAATCATAATTATAATTTTTATGTGATTTTATAAATATTATGAAGTAAAAAAACGAGTATTTGATTGAAATCGATAAAAGTTATATTTGGAATATGAAGTATTCGTTTTCATTTTGAATTGTCATTTATCTGAACATCTTTCTGACTACAAGCTCACCAAATGTTCTTATTTTTCATACCATCTCATCTATTAAATGCAAGTTACCATAAACAAGCGATCATTTCGAACTACTTTCGTTGTACGTGTGCATACCATCTATTATTTTGCAAGAAATTACGAATGTTAAAATCGAAAATAAGTTGGAAATTTGGTAGTACAACATTAACTCGAGTTAAAAAATTAAAATACATTTTTATTAATATAGAAGACTGAAAATATGTTGTAAACATATATATTAGGAGGCATATTTATCTGTTTGAGAAGGTCAACTTTATGATTCAAAGACATGACTGTGAAGTTGAGAGAAGTAAGGTAGGTCTATGCAAATGTGGACATTTTTTCTTACGTATGAGCAGACGTAAGAATTTTTGGACTGAAAGCCTCCTCTTCTTTAAAAGACGATCCAGAAACCAAGTTCATCACTGTCACACCAAATCATTACTCATCCACGCTTCATCTTCACCCTGCCAATGGAAACAGTTCAATTTATTTTCGCTAATGGTGGAGCTGGCGAAGCTAGCTACGCAAACAATTCCTCCTTTCAAGTATCCATCGTACTATCTAACTATTTATTTTGCCCACACAATGAATTGCATTGTTTTTCTAATTTTATTAGTTTGGTGCAGAGTAAGATGATATCAAAAGTGAAACCCATACTCGAAGAAAGTATGAAGTCCCTGTACTGCAACTCTGTCCCGAGCTGTTTCAAAGTGGCTGATCTGGGTTGCTCTTCGGGACCAAACGCACTTCAGGTTGCGTACGATGTTATTGATGCTGTTCATAACATAAGTCGCAGCAGCTCCATCACATTCCAGATTTACCTCAACGATCAATTTCAAAACGATTTCAACAACATCTTTCACTCCCTACCTTGCTTCTACCAGAGGCTACGAGAAGAAAAGGGAGAGGGATTTGGTGCATGTTTCGTCAATGCAACGCCCGGAAGCTTTTATGGGAGACTCTTCCCGACCAATTCCATGCACTTTTTTCACTCTTCCACCAGTCTCCATTGGCTCTCTCAGGTCATTATTATCTTCAATTGTTAATACCAACAAATAAATAAGAATTTTAGTATTTGTTTTACGATGTTTCGTTTGGCAACAGGCTCCGAAGGGATTGATTAACAAGGAAAACATTTACTTCACAAACACGAGCCAATGCACAGTGTACCAAGCTTACCTTCATCAGTTCAGTGAAGATTTCAATCTGTTTCTAAAATCACGTGCGGAGGAACTCGTGCATGGTGGTGGCATGGTTCTAACATTTGTTGGCAGAGATGAAACTTCTGACATAATCACTCCTTGGGGGTTAATTGGTTTGGTTCTCAATGACATGGTTTTGGAGGTACTCTCTTATCCATTTGTTTCTTAAAATTTTCGTGGAATGATAACTTTATGGAGTGTTGATACTATGCAATGCAGAGTTTGATCGAAGAGGAAAAGTTGGAGTCCGTTAATATGCCAAGATATGGTCCTACTGCTAATGAAGTTAAGGAATTGATTGATGCGGAAGGGTGTTTTACCCTTCAAAAGTTGGAGACGTTGAAGTCGAGTTGGGATGAGGGGTTGAAAGAAAATGGTAATGGTGATTTGGCTTTAGATGCAAATGCGAGAGCCAATTTCATAGCGAAATACGTGAGAGCTACTACTGAACCTTTTCTGACTTCACGGTTTGGAGAAGGTGTAATTGATGAATTGTTCCTTAGATTCGGAGAGAAGGTTGCGAAACTGTTGGAGAAACAAAAATTAGAGTATACTTATCTGGTCATGTTCATGACAAAAAAATAAGTGCGAGTGAAACACCATGTGCTTCTACCATTTCAAGTTTTTCTTGCTTTTTGCTACGTTGCAATGAAATTTAAGCTTAGTATCCGAAATTCACCTTACATGTTTACGTCACCTTCTATCTCGTTTATCAAGCTTATATATAGTTTACGTGCATGTATAATATAATATAACATATCACCTTATTTTGTGTTATCATTTTTGCTACAATCACGTTGTGTATTTAGTAGGTAAAATATTATCTAAATTGTTACTTATAATTATATTCTCATTTTTACCATCAATCTCCCAAAATTTTATCTTTTCTTACCCATATACTGTTTTGAAGTTTTCTTATCGTGAAACACAAAAAATATAGTGAAATATAGAGCTGTCAAAATGGGTAATCTGGTCCGACCCAGCTCGACGCACCATAGGTTGATGATTAAGTGAACCAATCCAATCCGGCTCATTTTTTAGCGAGTCAAAAAAATTTGAACCTGGTCTGATTTACCATGGGTTAGCGGATTAAACGGATTGACTCACGGGTTCACTCAATTTAAAAAATACAATTTTTTTATTTTTATTTTCAATCAAAACTAAATTGTAATTCTAATTAAAATCTAAATAAATTTTAATACAATCCAAATACAAACTAAAATAAAAAAATACAAATTATTTATGTGGGATAAAAAAAAACAACCTAACATTACCTAAATGTAAAGTCCAACTTAAAAAAAATAAAAACACTTGTGTGATCCTTTTATATGCGGGTCGATGAGCTAACTCGACTGACCAGGGGTTCAACCCGGATGAGCCAGGTTCTAAATGAGTCAGGTCAAAAATCAACCCGTATTGAAATTTATAAAAAAATTTCAACCCAACCCGACCCCGTGATGAGCGGGGTTGGCTCGCGGATTCAAACCCATTTTGACAGCTCTAATGAAATATATCAAAATTATGTACTCTCTTATCCATTTTTGTTGTTTCATTCTCAAAATCCAAAATTTTTTCTTTTAGTTTTCGGCTGATTGAACTTAAACTAATTCAAAAATAGTAAATATTAAACAATTATAACTAGCGGATAAATTCTACTAGGAAAAATATTAAACACTAGCGGTTAGCTGATAAAATAATTTTTAGTTGATAAATTAGTAACTCATAAATTAGCTAGCATATGGAATTAGAAATATGCAATAAAAATAGCTAATAAATTAATTGGGAAAAATAAAATAACCTAAAAGAATATAATTTATATAAGAAAAATTGTGTTTTCTAGAAAAAAAAGTGTATTATTATATAATTATTATTTTAGGTTTTTTAAAATGATTATTTTTTTATTACAAATTTAGATACTTTTGTTTTATTTTTTAAAATTTGTACACGTTTTCTACCTTGAAAAGTCGTTTTATTTGAATGAATTAATACAATGAGTATTAAATAAATTTAATTTTTATTTACTTATAGAAATATAAATTTTTACTTTTCAATTTAAACTGTATTTACATTAATTTTCTCTTTTACAACATTCCTTGTGTACAATTTTCACATAGCACTGTGTAATGAAACATCAGTTACTATTCAATTTGGAATGTTGATTTTTTTTAATTTAAACTACATAAAAAATCAAAACAAATCTCAAAAATATAAAAAATAACATAATTTTATTAAAAATCCCATGTTTTTCTTACAAAAATTATAACTGAAATCATCAAACTCCAAAATGATTACCAGTATCATGTGACAATATAGGAATCCTTTTAAGGTTGATTCTCTGTATCACATGAATAGGGTTTTGCTTTGAGAATATGGAAAAATAGCTATGTGTGCTGTGTGACAAAAGAATATTCCCCACAAAAAGAAAAAACGTGTTAATAAAACAAAGAGAAAATATGAGAGGTAAATAAGTAATATATTTTAGGAAACAAATCAACCGTGATATATAACACAATCAAGTGAGATAAGAAAAATAAATAATTTTTTCGTGATAAAATAAATAATGATTTTTTAATATTTTATTAATTATTTTTGTTTGTTTTTTCATTTCTCCAATCTTATTTTTCTACTACCGGAAGTAGTAATCCAATTTTTCTGTATTTTTGTTTAAAGACAAAAAATAAAGCATAAAATAGGTGGGTCCCACTTGCCACACTTGTCATTGAATAATTAAAAGCAAAAGAGAAGAGAAAGGCAAAATAAAAATGAATAGGCAGTGGCAGACAATAGATGGTGGCACCTTGAGTTTGTGGCACTTACACAACATCTTAGTATCATGGATTTGCTTTTTCAGTTTTCTAAATTTCATACTAATGCTATCATTCCACAGCCTATTGAATCAAACCTAACTGGTCTGATTTTACGTGGATCTGAAAAGACTTGAATTAGCATAAACGAAACTGAAAAATTAAGAAAAAGTTAAATACATGCGATATATTAATTCTAAGATGAAAACAATATATAATTTACTCACTTTCCTTTAAGCTCTACTTATTACAACTTATCTATACATCACATATTTAGTTTGTTTATTAAATAACATTGCATGTATAGTTTTTTTCACTCTTCACCCAATAGTAGAACCAATATACAAACTTTTTTCTTAACCAAATTAACACACTTTTATTCTTGCGTTCGTAGCCTCTGTTGCCGAGCAATGAAAGCCTCAATCTTGCAACGAAACTCGTCGTTGCTCATCCCATCTTCAGGGTACGAATCAACGTCGCCGACCACTTTCTCAGTCTCACACCTCCGCAACACGCGCGCCGGTTTCTCATTCTCCACCACGCGCTCTACCATCTCCGATCGACACCTTCTGTAATCCTTCTTCACCGTCTCCAAACCAGTCTCTGTTTTGGTGGGATCAATTTTCTGACCTTTTGCTTTACGAGTGTTGCTGTGAACAACAAGTGTTGGTTTGATGGTGCTGTTCTGGAGAAACTCGAGATACAGATCGGGTTCTGGCGATGGTTTATCCGAAGAGTGATTAGAAAAGTGACCCGATTGCGCGAACAACGTTATGATTATGACGTTTCCGAGGAAAAACACAAAACGAGGACTACCCATGAAGTTGCGGAAATACTCGGTTGAGTTTCTGAGAGTGGATGGTAGGTTGATGGAGAGCCTCGAAACCAAGACCAGAACAACGCACATCTCGGCGTAACGCAACACGTTCGCGATCTTTCGGAGGTAACGGTTATGTTTCCGAGGTTTCGCGGTTTTGTTTGATTGGAGCTTCTGGAAATGCTTGGTGGAGGGCTTCATTTGGTTGATTAAATCAAACGGTTGGTTTGGTCAATCAAAAGGAACCGACGATTTGTCAGGAGAATTCATCTGACACTGGAGAATGATGCAGACACCAACCGTTTCTAGAATCGGATGCATGGGAACAGAGTGAAGGAACTCAGTTTTTTACTGAATTTGGTGTGTTGCATCTGCTTTTGAAGTGTGTGCTTCTTCTGCTTGGTTTGGCTTTTCTTTGTTTATTTTTTTGAAATGGGTGCACTCGCTCTGATTTATAGAATCCAATCTAAGTGGGTAGGAAAATAAAAGTTTGAAAAAGAAAACAAAAAAAGTTGTTCGATAAAATAAAAGAAAATAGACCGAATATGTTGTTAATGCCTTCACCTTTATCTGGCATTCCATTTTCTGCTTCTTCTTTTTTTTTTCTACTTTTTCTCTGCGCATTAAGTTTGATTAATGGCATATATACTAACATATGTGTGACCTATTCATCACTAGTGAGTTTTAAGTCTAATTCAACTCCACAAAATTGATGTGTAAGGTGAGGTTTGTACCTCACTTATATATATTACGAAATTGTCTTATATCTAGTCGATGTGAGACTTCCAACACACCATCTCACGCCAAGATATATTCATCTCGTGCATGGGATAAGAAAGTAGTGGATAGTCCGTTAGCGGCCCGATATCGGGTGGAACAGAATGTCCAAAAAAGTTCATTAGGATAGACTTTAATTTGACTCTGATACTATGTTAAAAGTGGGTTTTAAGCCTAACTCAACCCCACAAAATCAGTTTTGTGGAGTTGAGATAAGCTTAAAGTTCACTTCCAATAGTGTATGTGTGACCTGTTGCTAAAGACATTAACTTACAATAAACTAATAATATCATCGACTTAAAAAGTCTAGTGTGAAAAGTCATAAAATTATATTCTTATTTGTCTTTTTGAAAAAAAAAGAAAGTTATTAAATGATACAAATTAGTGTTAGAAGAAAAACACAGAATTTAATATATCTGATATTAAATGATTTTGTTCTTTAAAGAAAAGTTTGGTTAAAATAGTTTAAAAATGTTAAAAGTAGTGGTGGTAAGGTGGCAGTACTTAATAGAAGACAATGACAGTTGGAGTTTAAAAGAGAAAAGAAAAGAGTAATTAAAAGTGTGAGGGATTAGCGACCCATTTCTTAGTCGTTAAGAAAAAGGAATGCACTTTTGTTTTTGTTTCTTATTTCTCAAAAATAAAAAGGCCTCAATATTGAAGGACCAAGATGCAGCTTTCGGCTTCTTCCAATGGAACATCACATAAACATTTTCATTTCAACTTTACTCTGATTTTTAGCTCCCCAATTTAAACGTGATTTGTTAAGCAGTGGCATAAGTGCACGTAAATAAATATATGAAAACCTATAATTGAAGGTGAACTAGTCTCGATTCATTTTTATTAAATAAAACGTTGTTTTATTGATGTACCAAATGAGTAGGTCGAAAAAACTTTAATTTCAAAGTCTCCTTTTATGCTGTGTTCGAGGATATTTCGTTCAAAGATATTGTGAGACGCGGAATGGTGAGATTCGTTTTAGTTTCTTTCAAAAAAATTGAGAACGTATGAAAAAGTAAATTTACGGGTTAGCTAGTTTTTCCGATATCGCGTGAGTTGAGATGATTTGAGTGTAAGATATGAACTTTTATCATATTATTCTCGTTAAAATTAGGATGGTAAAGTGGATAATTTCAACCCGTTTTAGTTTATTCTGCGTTTTAGCCCGTAAAGTATAAATAAAATTGGTTCATGTTCGTCTCGAATGTAGTATTAGGTTTACTTTTCTAATCTATCTCACCCTGCGAGTTGATTTGTATTTGTGATGAGTAAAATATTTTTTTTTCATAATAATTTATATTTATTTATCAAAATAATTCAAATTATTTTACCTAATCAAATAAAAATAATAATAACAACGAATATTAAAATATAATAGCAACATGTCACCTACAAGATGGTATCTAAAAATGCATAAATAATATTTCACATTCAAAAACTAAATTCATTATTTTATATAAAATGATTATACATAAACATAAACATAATAATAATAAATAATAATAATAATAATAAAAAAGGAACTTGTAAAAACAATGTGATAAATGATGTAAAAGCTATAAAATGAGAATATTTAATTTTATAAGCAGGCCAACGAGTCAGCCCGTCCCACCTTTAGCTTGTGCAGACCACGAGTCTATGAAGGGTAGGTCTGTGCAAGCCAACTACTTCAACATCCCAACCCACCTTGCATCTTTTTATGCAGGTTTATAAACCAATCTGTTTAGCTTGGAATCGATTTTAGTCATGGAAAAACCGACTCTAGTCTTATATATATATATATATATATATATATATATATATATATGTGACAGAAAGTAAAAGATTAACATATAAGGCCCATAAAATTAAATGATAAAACTAACCTGAACTCAGGCTGTACATCATTCTACAACAAACCTGAATGTGGATGGAGCCTTTACCTGACAACATTCAACTAATTACATTCTCAAATTTGCTAACTACAACAAAACTTTTTTCTTCTTTAATATATATATATATATATATATATACTAATGGCAGAAAATTATAATTTATATTGCATATAACGTCTTTTCCATGGATATAATATTATTATATTACATATAAATAAAAATACTACCGACTATCGTTTTTTCTTTTTTATAAAGATGGAAGAATTGATGAGTTTAATTTTAAAAATTTAAACTTCACCATTACATTGTTTTTATCAGTACATTAATTATTTAAGGGTAATTTAAAAATATTATATTTACAAACAAATTTGATAATACAAAATTGTATAACTTTCCTAAGAAGTGTGAATAATAATGAATGGCCTATTCAGGAATGAAAGGAGTGAACTACGTCTTTAGAGAACAAAAATGTGCGATATAAATATAACCTGCATTGGAAGAATTAATAACATTTCGAAAAGGACAAAAGAAGATCGACCAAGAAATAAAGTAAAACAGAAAAAAATGTTTATGGAAGAGAATATGCAGCGTAACATTAGGAGAGTAAAGTTTATTTATTTATTTTTAAAAAATACGATTATTCAAAAACATATAAGGAAGGAAAGAGAGGGTACTTATTAAATTGAGGAGTGTAAACAATGAGTTGTTACAATACAAAACTTAGTGGGTGTGAGAGCCCATTACCAAAGTGGCCCAGATGAATCAAATAAAACGACGTAGTATTCAGTATTTTGGTCCTTTTATCCCTCACTCCTCACCAACTAAAAACCCTAGTTAGGTTTTGTGATTTAGATTGCCTCACTTCGCTGCCGTCTCCAATCTCAGAGCTCCTGCCGTCTGTGATCGGAATCCATGGCAAGTTTCTCTGATAATTTCACCATTCTGTTTTTGTTGTTGCAATCTAATGTTCGTGATTCTGATTTGATGGTACTTGCAGGCTCCAAAGAAGGACAAGGCTCCCCCACCTTCATCAAAGCCCGCCAAGTCTGGCGGTGGCAAGCAGAAGAAGAAGGTTCTTGTTTCTTGTTCAAGTTTTAATTTTGTTCCAATTCTTTTGGTTTGCCCATTGGGTAATTCTAGATAAGTGTAATGGATGGGTGTGTGATATTAATGTTAGATTTTTGTTGAAACAGAAGTGGAGCAAGGGAAAGCAAAAGGAAAAGGTGAATAACATGGTGCTGTTTGATCAGGGTACCTATGACAAACTCCTCTCTGAGGCACCAAAATACAAGCTTATCACTCCATCCATTCTCTCTGATCGTCTTAGGGTAATTGTTTGATTTCCTATTCTATATTCTTCTGTTACATGATTACTCGTATTGGTAATAGCGTTTGTGTTCGTGGCATTTTCATTATTTTGGTGCATATTATACATTTGTAGTTATTTTATTGGAAAAGACGAGAGCTTTTTCAATGTGAGAGTGAGATTCAGTTGCAACTTTTCCTCTATTTGGAGTCCTCTACGAGATCTGCATCCCTAGACTGATGTGGACCGTCTAAAATATGTCTAGTGTTACTATGATTTTAATTGGGATTTTCTTCACTGATTGGTGGAGATACAACTTCAATTGTTGCAAGTTTTATTCTTTGTATATTTTTGTGTGTCAATTGAATATATTTTCAAGCTTTTAAACCTAGAATTTTTTGTTAGTTATTTCGTGTTTCTATCTGCTATCTTACTTCCTCTCGAGGAATAATTCTGGATAATTGTTTTATGTTAACTATTTGTCTGTCTTTCTGCAACATGGCTATGCCTACGTTTTCTTGCGATGGTCTTTTTGATATTTTTCTGGATTTGCTAACTATCGTTTTCCTCTGCTGATAATAATTTCCAAGCATTGAGTTGTGAGATATGATGTTTGGATTCAATAATCATTTACAAACCTATGCAATTGATAAATTTTAGGTCTCGTCATTTAGTTAGGAGGTCTTCTATCCATGTCGAAGATGTCTGAGGCTATGTCATTTGATATTTGTGATACAAAAAATAGGGTACTAGCTGAAAGTCCAACATAACGTTTTTCATTCTCTATGGAGCACCTTTAATTTTTCTTAACAGTTGCAGTCTTAAAGTCTCATTTTTATCGAAATTCCTATGACTGATGATATTAACCAATGACTTATAATCAGAAACACACACACATGTATGTGTGTTTGTGTGTATGTATATATAGATGTATGTGTATGTATGTATTTCTTGGTTTTTATCGGTGATTGTCATCAATTTATAGGTATCATGTGAAGAAAAGATTCTAATAATTTTTACATGCACATTGCAGATTAATGGATCACTTGCAAGGAAGGCTATTAGGGAATTGATGGCTAGAGGTTCAATCAGGATGGTGTCTGCCCATGCAAGTCAGCAGATTTACACTAGAGCAACAAACACCTAGATGTGTAGTATTGATGCATCGCTGAGTTGATTTTTGTTTCCAGTTTGAGACATACCTTATGCTAGATTGAATCATTTCGGACAGTTTCTTAATTCAACGTTTATTTCCTTTTACATCCTTGATAATTATATATTTCACAACACTTTCATGTTTTATCGTTGGCCATTGATGGCATGTTTTGTTCTGTGTCGTATTTTTTAGTTTGATTCCTAATGTTAGTTTCTACTTAAAAGCTTAGTACGAAAGGTAGTGAAATATCAATCGAAATTTAGGGTATTGTATAACTGTCATTGAAGAAGAATGTGAAGAAGGTAACTCCATAGACTTTTCAAGATATTTAATAAGATACTCCTTACGGAGATTTCGAACTTAAAACTCTGAGGTTGTTTCTCCGATTCATCATAGGCAAATCATCAGAAACATAGTTTCCCTTTGAAGTACCTTTAACTATCAAATTCATTTAAAATCACCTGACGATGATCTAGGCACACGTGTCGATTAGTTGTGATGAATGAAACTAATAAAACTTTTGGCGGCATACTAGTTATGTGGTAGGATGTGTTGGATTTTAAAAAACTATATAATAATTTTACAAGTTGTGATATTTTTATAAAACATTTTTGTGGTCAAGTTTTTTGTAATATGTATTTTAATAAATTTAACGTAAAAAAGCTAAACGAATGGAAAAAACTTGACAAAATTGTAAGATTTGAAAAACTTCTAAATGTTTAGGAAACATTCAAAATTGAAGGAGTTGATAATAAATAACAATAAAATAATGATAAGGTTTAGTAAAAAAAGTTAAAATGAGTGCATTGTTATTATTTTTTCTATGCTCCTGAGTTCAAAAAATACGTTTGAGAAAATTGTAAACAAAGATTTGTGTTGGAGATGAAGGTTTTTTCTTCTTTTTAAATAAGGATTCATTAGCGTAGAGATTATACAAATGTAAACGAGCTCTAATGGATTGACTAAACTTTGAATGCATTATGGACTTTCTTTCTTTTATGATATTTAATTTTAGACAATTACTTTTACTTTATGTATCCTATCATTTTCATTATCCACCATATTACTTTTCTTACTACTTTTACTTTTATCACTTTCACTTTTATTGCTCTCAAAATTTATTTTCTGAAACACAATAAATAATTCTAATCTTTTTTTTTCAAAAAATAATTATTTTCTCATTTTATAGACAACATTTTCTAGAAGCTTTTGATGGAGTGGAAAGTGAAATTTGTGAAATTTGATTGGGTGTACGAAGCTTTAATCTCAACTTTATCATTTTTATCAAACATGATACATACTCGCAATAATATCTCAATTAAGAGTGAGTTTCTTCTATATTGATAATTTCTCAATGAAACATATACAATACCTTCACTTATATTAATATTATTATTGTTATTAAGAGAAACTAAACTCTAATATTTTTTTTCCTCGAAGAATGAGGTTTTATTGAAAAAAAGTTACATAAATGTCACTTGAATTCAATTCACGAAAAGAGAATGAAATCCTAAAATCTTAAAAAATAAATTTAGGACTTTTCTATCTGACATGTTCGTTCAACCTTATCATTTCAAACAAATTTGACAATTAGAATCAGATTACAACAGGAAACAAAACTATTTTTGGCAAAGAAAATTATACTAAACAAGAATATTTATACTTCCTTTGCCTTAATCGAAAAGAAGAAATTACGTATGATGAGAGAAAACACAAAAAAGTTTAGGAAAGACCATTCAGTCTCTGGGTAAGATTATCTGGTGGGCGTATGATATTTATACCTTAAATTTTATTTTATTTTTAATAAACCAACAAGCTTTTCCTATCATAATACTTTTTCTCTAATCATGAATACCTTAATTAAGTATCACAAAATTTACTGATGTAATTTAACAGTATCAATTGAACATAATAGGACCATTTATGTAAATAAATTCTTTGAAATCCTAATTTAGCTGACTCCCTCAAGTTCAAATTCCAGTTATTATCCTTATTTTTTCTCCTCCTTCCTTCACAAATATCTGCAATGTATTGCCAACCTCGTCTCACTTCTATCTTTGGTGTTATTCCAAGTTCAGATTCAAAATAAATTACAGAATAACAGAAGAGTTTGGAGAGAAGAACGAATAAATTTGACCCGTTAATGTCTTACTCTAAAAATAATCTGATACATTTGGAAAATAGGCAAATTTAAATGTTCTTATCAGAATTTAAGTGTCACGATCTAATTCAAATCTTGGTGTTTATAGGCTTCATGTTTTATGGATCAATGATTGGAACAACATCTCGTGGCTGATATCACAATTGCCTCTGTCCTTCGGTTGGTGGCTTTGTGATTGATCAACTGCTCTCTATTATCATTCGTGGGCTCAAATATCACAACTTCAATTCAATGAACGATGTGATGCTTTCTTCCTATCATTATGAGACAAATCAAATCAACATTTAATTTCCTTATCATATCTTTCTATTTTATGCTGACAGCAAAGCAAGGTCTATAATACACTAACACCGTCACAACTACAGTTTATACTAAAATTATATTTCAGCACTAACACTATCTATATCAGGATATGGAATGGAGCCTATCTTGTTCATAAAATCTACCACTTTCATTTTCACAACCCATAACTTATGCAAATGATTATGATATGTTAGACAAAGTTTGGCAAAGTTTGCTTTTCAATACATACCAGACCTTCTTCTTTTTCCGAGTCATATCATGATAGGTTTATATATATTTCATATAGGTTATATATATTTTCATATATGGTTATGATTAGTCATGGTTATGGCATAGTTATGGTCATTGAGAGATTGTGGTTCTATATGGTTATATGACATTAGTCTTACACATATAAGACCTTAGACACCACTTTTACACCAAAACCTTAAGGCAATGTTGTTATGGGCCTTTA
>Ga0214542_1000045_pt1 | contig 148190 bp, 59 predicted proteins | sample CNSS1metaG_FD_160096 | JGI IMG/M metagenome (GOLD analysis project Ga0214542, IMG submission 160096) | Root nodule microbial communities from cowpea collected in UCLA plant growth center, Los Angeles, California, USA - CNSS1 | ecosystem: Host-associated > Plants > Roots > Nodule | place: USA... | reverse complement strand
TATATATATTCAATTTAGTGACCACACATACAAGCATTTTCAAATGTGAGGCTTCTAATAAACGTGTGAATCAACCTCCTTTTCACATAGTGTAATGTGAGGCTTCTAATAAACGTGTGAAGATTGAGTGCATTACTTCACTTGGCTATTAGAACTCAATCACATAAAACATTAACATCACTTTCAACTCAAAATTTTAAACAATGGATTTATAAGTCTTCATCTTTATATAATGCTTTATTTTTTCGTTTCTATTCAATGTAGGATTTAGACTCGCACTTAGATTACAGGTCAAATGCCTAAAGTCAACCCATATAACAATTATGGACATCTGCTCAATCAAGTTGACTAAATGCCTATAACAACTAAAGCCAACCAATTGATCATGAAACTGAAATCATTGAATCTTTCAAAACAAGATTGTCGAGCCGCGCATGTTATGATGCATTATTTGCCAACGGTTGCTGCATTTGTTTCCGTCATTCATTCGTAAAGCTGAATGTTCCTAGTGTATGAGGAAGAAGACAAACATGGAGTCTGAAGAATGTCCTTAACTAGCACAGGCATGAATGAAGCCTTGTGAACATTAGTGTAAATTCAAGGAACTAAGGAACTTACTTGCCACCGTAATGACTGGAGTCAAAAGTCTTATTATCATTGATGTCATTTTTCATCTCTTTAGCAAACCAACGAGAAAGCATATCAGAAACAACCCCAGTAATATTTACAAAATCAGGATCACCAAGATTCATTCTCACGGCAAATACATGTTTCAGAGCTTCAATTTCACGATGGACCCCTAGGGCACCAGAAATGCCAGAAGGGAGTTTATATTGATCTAGAATGTTCAGCAGCTGAAACAAAAAGATAACATTGGCTAAATGATTTAGTTTCCTATCGATGAGATCGATATAAAGAAAAAGAAAAGGAAAATATTATTAACAAGAACACCATTGCAGTGAAGCAGTTAAACTTACGAGTATCATTGGAGGTCCACCTGAAGGGGGAGGCATGGCAAGAAGATTTAGTCCAAGAACATTAGTAGATAAAGGTTTCTTCTGTTTAACAGTGTAATTTTTGAGGTCTTTCGTGCTCAATATCCCTCCAGCATTCTGAACATCCTTAACTAAATTACGACCAATCAATCCATCATAGAAGGCTTTTGGACCAAACACAGATATCGCTCTGAGAGTGTCGGCTAGCTTCTTATTGTAGCATGTGTCACCTATGTTCAAGAGTTTTCCATTTGGTGCAAATATGCTACGAAGACCCTTGTCTTGCAATATATCTGACTCTGTTGCCTTCATCTGCATGTGCAGGTATGCTGATATTTGAAACCCACGCGCTAGTTTCTCAGCTGGATTTACAAGCCTTATCCATGGAAGTTTCCCATACTGTTTCCACGCCTCGTGAAGCCCAGCAAGTTCTCCAGGAACTGCTACAGAGAGACCACCTTTGGCCTTCAAAGTAGTATTTCCACCATACATATTCTGAAAAATTGATATACTAACACACCTTAGTACTTGTTTTTAACTGTTATTATGAGATGAAAGGAATTAAAACAAACAAAAACATAAAATTGAGACACTTTTTGTTTTCTCTCTCTTTTTCTTTGTCCTGCAACAAATTCATGAATTGAAAGTATAACCTTAGAAGCAAGAGCAGGGGCAGTTTCTCTCATATCAAAGGCCTTGGACACCCCATTAGCCTGCCTGAGAAGCATAAAGGCTCCACCGCCGAGGCCACTGGAGGCAGGACTCACAACCCCCAAACAAAGGGCGGCGGCCACCGCAGCATCCGCAGCATGTCCTCCTTCTCTGAGAATATCCTTCCCAATCCTTGAACATCGACGATCATCAGTGGCAACAGCTCCATTGCGGGCATAGATCACCTCTGCGTTAACTTTTTTGGCATCAAGGTTTGAAGCATACCCCAAATTCACCACAGCAACCAAGGCGATGACATGCCATAACAACACACCTGCAAAAGTTGGCATGTGTGGTCACAGAATTTGATGTCGGAAATCAAACAGTGGCTGCTGACTTTTTAAGTATGAAGCCGAGAGTGAACGCTGCTTCACGTTCACCTCAGCTTTTTGCAGTTGGATGGTAGTGACTCTCTCACACACAGAGGGACGTATTTGTGTTCTATCTTCTGTGAAAGCACAATATTTATAGTGAAAAAGGGAAAGGACCAGGAACTGACGTTTATTCTTGAATGCTTACAGTTACCATGGTCCATGGTTTTCTTTCTCAAATTTCTAATTTAGGTAAAAAAACATAAATAAATGAAGGTTGGTAAGAGCTTGTAATAGGAACATTTTTCCAAACTATTCTCAATCAATATTTTTAATAGACATAGGATCAGAACAAAGGAATGCGATTTATTTCAACGTTAAAGCTGGATGTGGTATTTGTATCAGAAAAAATACCACATCCGTTGAGATATTTTGTAGAAAAAGAAAGGGTCATACACCACATCCGTTAAAGAGAGTTAATACATATTAAATTTTATAACATTTTTATGATTAAATTAAGGGTTAAATATATTTTAAATTTTTTATAGTAAAATTTAGAATTAATCTTTTATCAAAATTTTTATCAATTTAGTCTTTCATATCTAACAACAGATATCTTAAATCCTACAAAATTTTATAGTTAAATATGATATTAAATAAATTTTAACTAAATAATTATTAATACGGTTTTACTTTATTTAAAGGATAAAAATGTTCATAAATATAATACAATAATATTTTATTTCATATACACCAATAAAAAATTAAAAATAAAAAATAAAATAACAATATTTAAATTGTTAAAAAATTAAAATATAATAAAACTTGAAAAAAATTAGCAGAAAAACAACAAAACCGAACATCTAAAAATTTACAAAAATAAAACAATTAAAATATAAATTAAATAATAAAATAATTATATTTTAACATTATTAAAAATTTAAAAAAATTCTTTTTTTTTACAAAAATTAAAAACCGTACATTTCAAGTCTTCTTTCACCGAAAGACCAGGCAGCACATGTGTACATTCTCTTCTTTTTGTTCTATTTTTGTTTCTATTTAATGCTTTCGTGTTTGTCAGACTTAGGTTTCACCATCTCGACTACACCTGTTTCTATTCAAATAGTAAGTTGTCAAATTGTAGTAAGTTGTGAAATTATAATAATATATTAAATATTTTATTATATATATATATATATATATATATATATATATATATATATATATATATATATTAGATTTTATTTTAATTAAAATTTATTATGTCAGGAAGATGAAAACTGTAACAGAAAATATTCTTAATTCTAATTAAATTTAAGCATCCACTAAAAGAGTCAATTGGTAGTGCAGCCAAAGAAAAGAGTGAATTTTAATTGGGTGGTATCGTAACAATAAAATAATTTTGTAATTACATTAACTTCTTATTATATTTAAATTTTAATTAAGCTGAATCCATTCATCTAAAAAGATGAATAGTGATGCAATCAAACAATAATCTAAGTTCGTTTGAAAATATATCGGGTCTGATTTTTCAACTCAAACTTGTCCAAATTTTGAAACCGGGTTGGGTCGATAGATAGAATAGTAGACTGTCAACACTTCTAAATCTAAATAGTAAAAATCTATCAGAAAATGCCAAAAAATAATTATTGTTTGTGTCACACTTAATCGTCTCAAATAATTTACAAATTGATATTTAAGATGATTTAAGTATTTTTTTATATTTTATTTTTAAGAATCCGAGTATGAGTCCAAGATTTTGTATTAGTTAGAAATGAGAAGGTAGAGCGTTATATAAGAATAAAAATTCATAAATTTATTATTTTAATGTTTTAAGTTGAAATTTGTATTATTGTCTTGAGTTCAGATTTTATTGATGTTTGTCCTCCTCAGATGCTATAGACATAACATTTACTTTACTGTGTATCTCAAAAGGTAGATGCTTCTTTGAACATCTGATTATTAGATTGTTTTGTTGAGTTAATGTTAAATAACTACAAAAAAATGAATGTTACACAAAATGTGAGGATACTGGTGAGAGTTATTTAATAAAAAGTGAGAGGGGTTGTTCAAATTATAAAATTATATAAGTAACGGTGGCCTTCTCTTATAATATGTTAATACTTAAACAAAAAGAGATGCTCCAAACATGTTATCTGATTCTTCTTCCAATAATAAAAGATACCTTAGAAGGAAATATCGTTCTTCGAATCTATTCACGCATTCAACTATCCAAATTATAGTGTTGCAAAGTATTCAAAAGGCATTACAATGAAGTAGTTTAATTTCCAATCATAGCTCATTAATATTGCATATTTTACCATTATACGGCAAGTCTATTAAATTTGGCTAAGATAAATTATAATACCATATTAGAAAATTAAATTAAATTAAATGTATATTACCTTTAAAAAATCAATTAAAAACATAAAATTTATTATTGTTTGATATCATCCTTTATGATTAAAGGTATAATTAAAGTTTGAAAGCATATGGTTTATAGTTATTTATTGAGAAATAGTAATTGAGTTGGTTTGAAGATGAGTGGTTCTTGAAACAAATGGCACGTGTAACTTTAATGAAACAACACAAACACCCAAACGCATTATAAAAAGTGCTGAAGTGGGTCCACCACCTAATTCCCAATCATTTTTCTCGTCAAACAAATTATAATTATCGCCGTTTCTTGTTTAATTTAATTAAGTAATGGTTAATAAGTAAAAATAGTTTATTTAAAAAATAATTGGATTTGAATTTGGCTGCGAAAATTTTATTTTCAGCTGTATTTCGACTCTACCCTTCAACAAGCTGTTTTTATATAAGAAAGAAAATAAATTTACTCAATTCTTAAATTTGGAGTACTTTAAACTATTTATTCACAATTGTTTATTTTATAATTCTATAATAAAAACATTTAATATCATGTGTTCCTTCATTTTGCAGTTGTTTAAGATTGTGCAATAAAATGTTATAGCCTGAATGAATCTACCAGCTGTGTGGACCACTTGTTAAGGAACTCACCCAATAATTAGTAATTAGATATTGACATAAAATATTTAATAATTTTTATTTCATAACTAATAATTTATAATCCGTATATTACTAGTTAAAGCTTAACATGTAAAAATGGATTTTAATAATGTTTTACCAATTTTTTTATTCTTTAAATGTATTTATTAAAAAACTAGTGATGACTCAAATTATAAATGTTAAATTATTTTAATAATTTAAATTATTAAATAAAAAGATAGAAATAAATCTATACCTATTAATAGAAAATTTACTTTTAATAGTTGTTAAGTAACTATCCTTTAGTAAACTCATTTTATTACCAATTTTATCATTATTAAAATAAATTATTTTATTAATCAATATTATAATAAAATCCCTCGTAAACAACTATTTTTAATAATTAAAAGTTGTTGGTCACAATAGTGATTAATTTATATGTCAATTTAAAAATAAAAAATTATTAATTACTAAAATAATTATTGTTATAAATAAAAAATATAATTATCTCTATATTGATTTTTAAAATTTAGTTATCAAGATTTTAGTTACCAAAAGAAATTGATTACTAAACATTAATTACCAAGATTTTTATACCAAAAAAAGTAATTTTTAAATTAGTAGCTAATTAATTACTGACAAATTTAGTAATTTAATAATTAATTATAATTTAATATTTATAATAGTGATTATTTTAATAATCAATAATTTTTTATTTTATAAATTAGTAATTATAATATATAACTTTTCATTACTAAAATTGGTTGTTAATAAAACATTTTTCTTGTATCGTAAAATTTTACAATTATTTTTTTATATTTTTTTATTATATATATATATATATATATATATATATATATATATATATATGAAAGTACTTTATTTATATTAAATAATAAATATATTACTTAATAAATTATATTTGTAAAAGTATAATTATATTAATTTAAAAGAATTGTTATCTTAATTATACTAATTAATACTTTTTATTTTTTTATTAAATTAACTATAGTTAATTGCAAGATTGAAAAATTTTAAATTTAAATTTCTTTTTTCTAATAACATAAACTGAAAAGTACATTAAACCTAATTTGTTAGGCTGGATGAATTTGATAGACCGTATCATACTCTATGATTCACGAGTAGATTTTATCCCAATAAACAAACAGTTGACTGCTGTATCATTTTTATCAAAATAATCTTGATAGTTTAAATAAAAAAAATAACAACAATTGACCTGGGAAGGGTTAAACTAATATTTATTTTTTTCAATTTTCTGGAAGATTGATAAAAGTATAATGTTTTGTCGATAAATTATTATTAAAGTAATATACTTTACACCCAACTAACACTTCTCGTTGAAGCTAGTTCATTCTGAACATGTTACTGCTACTCATTTTCTCAACTCACGTAACTGTAACACATGCAGTGATCAGTTCTAGAAGAATAAAAACATAACTGTATCATTCAACATCGGCATTAACGAAACAGTTCCTGAAAGCTGCAAAGATGAAAAAGAAAACTGACACGACAAATGTAATCTCTTTATTTGATTTATTAGTTGTTGTTAAAAAATAATAATAATAATATTATTATTATTTATTATTATTATTATTATTATGTGTACTCAATATCATCAGTGTTTTGGAATAATTAAAAGGCCATCCACTTACTACAAGTTCCATTGTTCAGCAATGCACGAGATAACATTGGGATATTTCTTATCATAAAAATAACTGGGTCCACACTTTCTTTCTCAAATAGACTATTTATCTATGGAGTAAATTTTAATTTCCAGAATACTTATTCCCAAATGAAAAATTTATCACTCAAAAAGGTAACTTTCTCAATCTTCCTAAGCAAAACTAAATGTTATCAAAATCTATTAAAAGAAGGGTGTCAAAGTTTGAAGTTTCTGTACAAAAGGGAACATTAAACATTAATTGCATAAGCGGGTAAAAGAAAGTAATAGGTAGAGCCGTCAAACTGGATTATAACCCGTGAGCCAATCCGGCTCATCACGAATTTGGGTCGGGTTGGGTTGAAAAAATATTACAAATTTCAGTACGGGTTAAAAATGAACTCAACCCACTAAAAACCCAGCTCATTCGGGTTGAATCCGTGATGAGCCGGATTGGCTCACCAACCTGCCAATAAATTTTAAATATTAAATTAATATATATATATATATATATAATATAATATTAAAAAAATAAAACCTTAAACCTAAATGTTATTCTCTTTAATTCACCATTGCACCTTTTTGTTTGTTGCTGTCGTCTTGAAACCGCTGCTTCCAGACTTTATATTATTTGATTGTTCATTCTTTTCACAGTTCTAATATCTATCTCATCTTTCTCTCTCACTTTCACTTCATACTTTATTTTGTTTTAAAGTTATGCTACTTGACATTTTTGGTTGTTTGTTTATATAGTTAATGTTTATGGTGATTACGGAACAAAATGAATTTTGAAACAGTAGATGATCAACGTGTTAATGATAATTTGAATGATTCTTTGCCACCAACCGTAGAAGAGATTGATAATGAGGGTACAAATTTTGGTAGAGAAAGTAAGAGACCTAGGGAAACTACTTCTAAGGTTTGGGATCATTTTACAAAAATTGGTATAAAAGAAGGTAAAGAAAATGTTGTGGATTTATCCATTCAAGACTTTAATACTACAATTTGATAAGTGACAAGAATGATTTTATGTTAGATAGTAATTTATATTTTTGTGATTTTGGTTTGTATTTGGAGTTTAACATAATTTGGGATTTTATTTGGATTGTATTAAAATTTATTTAGATTTTAATTAGAATTATAATTTAGTTTTCTTGGGATTGAAGAAAAAAAATTGTGTGTGTTTTTTTTTTAATTAAGTGAGCCAGTGAGTCAACCCGTTTAACCCGCCAACCCGTGGTGGGTCGGGTCAGGTTCTAATTTTTTTGGTTCGCTAATAAATTAGTCGGGTTGGGTTGACCCACTAAGTGACCAACCCGTCGCGGGCCGAGCCGGGTTGAATCGGGTGACCCGTTTTGACAGCTCTAGTAATAGGTGGTTAATTGTTACTCAATTAAAATCTAAAGGAAAAAACAAAAAATATAAAAGCAATTCATATATTGTTTCCAAACAAATTTATTTGAAATGTTACATTCAAATGTATTCACAAAGAACTTAATTAATCTACTGATATTTTTACAAATAAATCAATACAAAGAGAATAATTAGTTTATATTAAAGCAACCTTTATTTTGTTTACATCAATTATTTTATAAATGCCGATGAAAATGAATAACTTTTGCATATTATATATTTATAAATACTTTTGTGAATTTTGCTGCTACTAAATTGAAAATAATATTCAGATAATTTTAGACTAAAAATTATGGACAATTTTTTTCATTAAAATTGTCTATTTAAATTAATTTTATAAAATAAAATTCTAAACTAAAAAAAAAATAAAAATCGGTTGACTAACTTGTCATCTTCTCAATCAATCCTTGAATGAGACGGTTTGAGATTTTTAACTCACGGATTTTGACAAAATATTGGGCTCACAATATGTTATTGTCCAAATATCACAGACATACACTAAAGTGGGCTTACAGGTTTTTTAGTAATGATGAAAGCCCAATCCGGTTGAAGCCCAATCTGATTAAAAAACATATTATGAAGTATGGATAATTTTAAACTTAAAATTCAAATTTCAATTATATTAGCATGTTTATGATACTTCGCAATTATATTAAAATGGTAAATTTATGAGATATAGATATTTTTAGGGAAGTTTATGGTGGAAATGATAGTGATACTATTAATCATGAAGAATAACAATAGCTAATATAGGCATAAGTCAAATTCATGGAAAAAAAAAAATCTTAAATGCTATAGAAGATCAATTACCAAAACAATGTTAATATTGTTTTATCACTTGTATATATAGCTCTTTTCGTTTCTTATTCTTAAAGCACATTTTAACTTTAATAAAAAAATATAACAATTTACCGTCAATCTAAAGAATAAATAGTAATAAATTAAAAATAGAAATCCAAAAATTGGCCTTTTTATTAAAAGTGTTTTTTTTAGTCTAAACAAATATGTTTATTTAAAATTACTTGTATTTTTTTAAAATTTGTAAATGAAAAACGTTTTTATAATGTTACAAGGTAACCGTGTTAAACATAAATTTTAACTGAAAATAAGTATTTTTTTTACAATAAATAGACACATGTCAAAATTCTATTCATACAGAAAATATTAAAAATAAATCTCTTTGATAATATTACTTTAGCACCATCAAATTCATTTAATAATCATATCTAAAATCATAAAGACGAGATAAAGTAAAATAAAAAAAAAATTATAATGTGTCAAGAAAATGAGATACGAACTACCTACGGCTTAATTCAATGGAATTATATATTTCCTGGGGTCAGTTTCACCAAATTTTCTAAATGAAGAAGGATTACATTAATAGTGACAATTCAGAGTTTCTTGATGAAAATAATAAAAATATCATAATCTCTTCCAAGGACTCAAGGAGAATAATAAAAGTTGCTCTTAATTTTATATTAATTACCATATCATATTTATACGTAACCACAATGCACACAAATAATTAAAAAGACAAAATAAAGTAACAATCACGTCATTTTATTAAAAAAATTAAATAACTGAATTTCAATTAAAGTATATAAAAATGGTGAGTATTTAATAGATTTTTTTTTTTCAAATAAAAAGTTAATTAAAAATATTTTAATTTATCTTAAAAACTTAATTAAATTTATTTTTTATTGTTAAAATAGCCTAATCACGAGTCGTAAACAATTCTTAAATTATCAAAATGTCTTTCGAATGATAAAATAGTGTGTACATCTATAAATTTGTTGTATATGATATTTGTAATAAACAGATTCTACATAAAACATTTAATTGGATTCTGAGCATAGTTAAAATTTTATCCTAGAGAAATTTCTAAAAAATAACCCTCCAGCATTTAGAATACAAGCTACGAAGCCTTGCATGATTTTCAGGCAGCGATCGCTATCCTTGTCACTTTTTTTGGCATCCTAGTGTTTATAGAAAGAAGAGGGGAAGTACAGAATCAACGAGGTTAAAGGCATGGAAGAGAGAAAGTACTAATTAACACAACTATATATATATAAATTGTGAGGATCTCTACAACATTAAAACAATGCAGAATAACAAATTTCCAACAATCAATTAAACTATAACTAATCCGCACCATGGCTTACATTTACGTTCCTGATCATGCTCCCAAAAGGATAGCACCATCTAAACCCATTGGAACATTTGTGTTTCAAAGGGTGTGAGAAGGAGGGGCTTCTTCCTTTGTCTCTGAAGGAAAACGAGGGCGACGAAGAAGGTGACCTAGAAGACGTTGGTGGTGAGTCATGATGAGACTTTCTTTGCCCTAAAATCCTTGGAAAAATGGTTGAGAAGATGTTGTTGGGCTTGGAGGTTGTTCCCTTGGCACTGTGTGAGTTTGAAAAATAGGAAGGTGGGGGTGTGAGAGGTGGTAGAGATGTGTGAGACAAAGGGTGTTTGGGGGTACCAGGTTGTGCCTCCCAGGTGAAAGGAACAGCAACCGAAGTTTCTCCGTAATAGAAGATCCTCGAAGAGGAGTTTGGGGTGGTGGCTTCCTTCGCCATTAGCCTCGAGAAAAACCTATCATCTTTTGTTATTCTGAAGGACATTTTGGATGAGTGATTGTTCGCACCCTCACTCAACATTTTGGTGGATAAACTCAGACACAAGTGTGTGTGTTGTGTTGGCTTAAACTCAGATCTAAATGGCTCAAGATCTGAAAAGAGAGTTATTTTCTAGCAATGTTATGCTTGGTTTGCAGGACCCGACAGTTGAGAAATATAAAATTGAAGTGTTCACGTTACTCAACAATGAAAACAACTAGCTTCTTCTCCTACTTCCTGACAGGATCATTATTTTATTCATAATCATTGTGAACTGGACACCTAGTTAGATTTTTAACTATATATACAAAACTGAGGTATATATTTTTTTTTATTAAAGAGGATAACATCTTAAAAAAAGCTACGTATATATAAAAACTTTTGTATTCATTTAATGCATATATAATTTCTTTTAAAAGTATAATAAATGTTAGTATAAAGTATTTGAAAATGAAATTTTTGAAAGGACCAAATTAATTGCGAGTATATTTAATGGCTTATATAGAGGGCAGACAAACCATAAAACCTAATACAATGGGTAGCTGCACAATTGTTTTTGAAAGCATTTGGACCATAGATTTTGGGATTGATGAATATTATGGGAGGCATGCATTTACAAGGGCATCATTTATCACCCGAAATAGTTGATGTGGTTTGAAGGAAGGAGAATCTGCGAAAATTGGTGATGTGATGTTGGACACTAATAAATGAAACAAGTGACAGGAAGTGGGGCTGGGACACTCAAGGCAGTGCCTACACTACACGTAAATGTATAACATTGATGTTTTGGCAAAACCTAAACATTATATTAACTTTTCCAACATCATTGGTGATTTGAAGAGTAGACATGTAAAGTGAATGAAGATAGGATTAGCGTAAGGGTGTTTATGTTACAGTGAAATACATGTTGTGGAAGATGGAAAGTAGTATAGAATGATGGATATGGAGGAAGACGATGATGAGTTGAATAGAAATTAACAAGTGAAAGTGGTTAAATTATGAGAACAGACAAAATGCGAGTGTATTGACGTTGTACGTAATATTGTACTGCGACGTGACATGGTCATAAAGGGTTTCACGGTTTCACACCATGCACAACACAGACATCAGTTTAATGTGATACAGTGATTGCTGTACCTGTTTTAATGTTATTCAAACTTGTCAACTTTTCATTCTTATTCACAAAAGGATAAAAAGAACAAAGATATTTGGATTAAATACATTTTTGGTCGTTAAGTTTGAATGAATTTTGGAATTAGTTTCTCTTTAAAACTTGATATTAATTTAGTCATTTATTTTTAGAAATATGTAGGTTTAATCATTCTTACCAAATTTTGTTAAGTTTATTTGGCATTTAAATACATTTTATGATAATATTTAAGTTAACATTGAAGCGAAAATATGTCAAAATAGTGTAAACAATTCAAATACTATCATGAAATGTGCTTGAAACTTCAGATAAACTTAACAAAATTTGGTAAGAAGAACTAAATTCATATATTTGTAAAGATGAAGAACTAAATTGGTATCAAGCTTCGAAGAGGGACTAATTCCAAAATTTACTGAAACTTGAGGGACAAAAAACATATTTAACCCAAGATAGTTTAACTCACCTTTTTTATCTATTTTTAACCCATTTCTTCAATTATCATTAAATCATTTATTTTGATTCTCTCTAGTGATGTGATGTGATGATCTAATGGTGATTGAAATGGTGGATTAAAAGTGAGTCAAAAAAAGTGGGTTAAAATATCATTGTCTTATTCACAATGTAGAGCTTCAAAATAGAATTTATATCCAACATGAGTTGGTTCAGTAGACATATAGTTAGGAAAAACCACCACGTTCTCGAGGGATTGTCCGTTATTTTGTCACGATTGATATGAGACTTATTGGATATACCGAAATATAATAAAAATTATATATATATATATATATATATATATATATATAAATTAATTATATTAAAATCAATTATTATTTAGAACCCTCCGGGCCATGGGGTGTACAATAAATAATAAAAATGTGTGTGTGGCATTGAAATAGATGAGTGTGTATAATAGAAAGGAAAGGGGAATTGCATAGTCTGAGCAGAGAACATAATATTGGGAGTGAATGCAGAGACCCCACTGAAGCAAGAATTTGTTTTTCTTCCTCTGCGCGACAAGCATTAATTATGTGGCAGCTGGAATATCAAATGTTTACTTCTGAAAATTCCCATGTTACAATTTTGACGCTGTACTGTGCCCAGCATCATCAATTAATGCTAACCTAATCCCATGATATTCAAAATCATATAATCGACAAACGTAGTAGCTTTCTTCATCGCTTTATTATTGTTATTTTGGTCTTTCTTTTAACTATCATGGATTGTTTTATTGAACTCAACTAAATCAGTTTTTGTTGAGGGTTTTGGATTGTTTTTAAAGGCATAAAAAAGATGAGAAGTGTCTTTGGATTTAGTTAGTAATATGGATAGACTCCCAGTAAAAAATCATGTTTGATTGGATCGACCAGTAAAAGAATTGTTAGTTAATTTTGTTGGTCTGTCTTGCATGATATTTAATTCACTAATTTGTGAACCAGTCTTCATAAACAAAATTTAAAAAACATAATACAAATATTGCATCAATAATATTACTGTTTTAATGTTTCACTTGCACTACTGCATGAGTTTATATTTGACAATAAACTTGAGATAGGTGTTTCAGAGAAAAAATGGAGTGCGGGAAGCAGTAGCCTTAAAGCTATAAACGATGACTAAAATATGAAAAAGGCCCAAATATAACTTGAAATATATATTTTTTCACATCCAGAAATTCAAATTTTTTATCGGATGTTGACTTCCAGAAACACTTTTACCTGAATTAAATTTGGGAGTGCAATTTATATATTTTTTCTCTAATGATAAAAAATATTTTTAAGTTTTAAAAATTTTTTGGAAAGGCAGAAAAAATCTTGGAAGCATAGAAAGAAATTTCCTAATGACAACTTATATATAAAAAGGCTGAAAAGCTCTTTTGTAAGGCTGTGATTTTTTTTCTATATCTCATATAAAACATTTCTCATTTTATTTTTTTTATTGTATAATCCAAAAACATATTTTAAATTTCAAATTAAGTAATCTGGAAGTTAAAAATGATTTTTGGATTAAAATCATTATTTAGAAAAACATTAAAATTATATAATTCAAAAGTTAAAAAAATAATTAAATTGCGTAATTCAAAAATCAAATAACTTCTAAAGTTAGTTTTAACTTTCAAGTTATGTAATTTAAAAATCATTCTTTTACATGTTTTTTTAAATTACATTAGCTAAGATGAAAAAATGAATAGTTAAGATTTTATGTATAAGGATGGAAGAAAAAAAATATGGAGATGCAGAAAGAACTACCTATAATGGGTTGGTGAAGATTAGTCGAACATAGGCTACCCATAAAAGAGTGGCATGACATTATTATTTTATATTCATACATGTGTATGTAATTGGTTTGGTTTATTTTATAATGGAAACTTTATTTTTAAATTTCGGTTTATAATAATAAAAAAATACTCAAAATATAAAACTTTAAGGCTTTTTAGTAGTCATTCTAAAACATTTATATTTATATTACTTGTTTTAAATTGTAAAACTTTAAAAGAGTATTTGGAATAAGATTTACATTAAACATAGAGCAATAGACCATGATACATATTTGAATTCGGAGTTAAGTTTCTCTTCACTATACAAGTGATAAAGTTCATTTTCAGTTATCCAAATTAAAAGCACCAATAATTATAGCTTTCAATAAATATTACGATATTCCATGTCGTTTCCCAACATCTCAATTTAATTTTAATAGCCATAAAAGTTGAAAAAATAAGAAAAAATTCCTGAAAATCATCACTCACCATTACTAATTAACTTGTTCATAATACATTGCATTGAGTTACATCATAAGACAAACTTAAAAAAAAAAAAAAAACCTCAATACAATCTAAACGTTTTATTTTATAAAATTATTATTTTCTATTTTATTATTATTGTAGATTAACATTAATTAATAAATTATATTATTTATAAATATCAATTATATTGCACAATTGTTATTAATTTATGGATAATATATATTGGGTTTATCATGAACTATTCGGGTTGGATTGTTCAACGAACAGTGTGATGAACTTAAGTATTTAAGAACTTGTTGAGATGTCTTTCGTCTCTACTTGTAAGGATATAAAATTGATATCCCATTAGTCAGTTTTATGAGACGAAGTAATATCACATTTGTAAGATACGTTCTTGGATAACCTCCTACCAGAAAAGAGAGCAGTATCATTTCACACGTAAACAACTTCTAAATCTTTCATTAATCAAGTATAATTTTTCATCTATATTGTGTTCCTAATTATTGTTTAGGTACACTTCCACATTCTACTATTATATTAGGAACTGCTCTTAATATTTGAAAATAATTGATTATATCGATGATTTGATGCATCTCATGATCGGTTTAATATTCATAACCTAACAATTGGTATCAGAGCCAAGGTCATGAGTTCGATTCGTAGTGGACAATTGTTAAGGGGAAGGTTGTTGTGGGTTGCACAATTGTCCTGTGGCGGAGGCCAGCTGGTCAGGTCACAATCGAATAAATCGTGACACTTGGGCTTGTGTTACACTCCTAAATAAAAAGAGTTGCGCCTTAACTAATTGATATAATTTTTGACCTAGTAGTGAGCACTCAGTCCTAAGATCCGAAAGTATATAGTATACCATTAAAGTAAATAATATTTAAATTCAATAAAGGACAAGGTTCTTTATCTCCCAATCAACTTCATGCAAATCTAATCAAATTATCAAATATTTATTTTCTTGGCCAGCCAACTTGCAACACTGCATGCATTTTCCTTTTCCCCGCTGAAAGAGCTAATCATGACAATTATGATGAAGAGGTTATAATAATATCTTTTTTATTTTGTTATGCACGTTACCTACTTAAATTATTTTCTCTGCTTTGGTAAAACGTGTTCGATTCATGTTTCTCTTACTAAGTGGGAAAAAATGGTAAACTAATTATTAGAGACTTCTTAAGTGATGATTTATCATCATTGAGCATCAAGATGCGATTCTTTTGCACTCTCATAATGAAAAGTTTGGTAGTATATGGAACAACTGTATAAGCTGTCACGCGTTAATTCATAAAAATGTATATTTATTCACACCATATAATTGTTAATAAAAGGATCCAATAGTTTAAGATTTTAAGAAATTTGAGATTCAAATATCGGTAATATTAAAAGGATATTACCGATAGTATATAACCTATGATCCATTGGCACTAATACTTATATCATGTATTCATATTTCTAATATTTTAATATATTTTATCGATATTTATCAATAATAATAATAATTTATAAATTTGTATTTTAAAAATGTTCAATACATTTGATTTTAATTTAGATTTACACAATAATAATAATATTTATCATGTTTTTAATAATTTTTATATAATTTTTAATATACAGATAATATGTATACTTATATCATGTATTCATATTTCTAATATTTTAATATATTTTATTGATATTTATCAATAATAATAATAATTTATAAATTTGTATTTTAAAAATGTTCAATACATTTGATTTTAATTTAGATTTACACAATAATAATAATATTTATCATGTTTTTAATAATTTTTATATATTTTTTAATATACAGGTAATATGTATCGTATCTTATTATTTTAAAACAAAATGTACCGATATAAAAATAAATATTAAATTGATACACAGTATAAAATATAACGTATCTTTTTTCTAACTGAATACACGATTTTTTTAAAAAAAACTGAGGAAATAAAATGATGAATCATAAGTACTGATTAATTACAGTTTTTTTTTTTCTATTCTAATGTTATTCGTAAACTTCTCTCTAGATATTTGAATCTCAATTTATTATGTCCGAAGTTTTAGACCCATCCCTTTTTGGAAATTTTGAATAATAAATTTACCATTTTAACGAGAACTTTACTGAATAATTACTCTATCTATAAGTTGGTTTTATAGATTCTTTTTTTGGGTAATGAGGTTTTATAATTATGGAGGCATGCAAAAATGGTAGTTACACGGCAAAACAGAAATGAGATAAAAATTGTTATTTTGATTTTTATAATGGATATGTTACTTATATGTTTATTTTTTTTTATCGGAATGTATTTAGATATGATTTTTTATAAAAAATATCAGTTAGATATGATTTAAAGGATTAGTGACATATTAGTCACATATATTTCTTGAAATCCATATTTATCTTTTTGACATATTTAGCAAGTACGTGAGAACATTTTGATAAATAAAATAATGATATGTTTAAAAACTTTTATTTTTTTAAAGCTGTCATGTTTAATGCCTTTTTAAATTGTTAACTGAACACATTATTGTGTCAAATTTAGCTTATTTAAAAATAACTTTTATTTGTTCTTAAAAACATATTAAAACTGATTAGTTTAGCAAGTGCTTTAAAATATTTAAGCTTATATAAAGAGCTTTAGTTAACACTTGTTTTTATTTTAGAAAAGTACTATTTTCATTATATGCTAGATATTTATATTATCTAGTCATATTTCATAATAAAAGAAATGCTTAAAAATATTCAAATAGAAATAGAACTATATAGTTGTTTAAAATAGTTAAGACATATCTCATTTACTTTTTAAAAAAGTATTGTACTGATCAGTGAACTTTAAAGGATAATATAAGTAATTTAATATTCTATCTCTATATTTATTTAGATTTTTTTTTTATAATCGATATAGTTTGTTTATATTTTCGTAGTATAATTTTTAACCTGAGTTTAGTGACTTTCCGTACTTTGCATTTGTTTATTTTTAAAAAATTTTAATGTGATAACTGAAATATTAAAGTTAATAATAATGTCTAGAATATCTTATTTAAAAAATAGGTAAGAGATATTATTAGTCATGAATGAGAGAGATAAATATGTTTTCGATAAGTATTTTTCGTAAGTGTTTTTGAGATTTTTTAAATATTATAAAATAAAATTAAGAATTTAAAAAATTGATATGGTAGAAATTATTCAAATTAACTTGTATAGAATCTATTTTTAATTCATAAGAAAACTATTTAAAATTTGTTCTGTTTAAAAGTATCTGTTGTTGTTAGACCCAGGACGTGTTTGCATAGATTTAACTTTACCTATATGCACTGAATCCTGGGTACTCTATTTTAAGCATAAAAATCTAAAAACTTTTCTTAAAGCAACAATTTCACTGTAGCCATGGCAATTGGGAATGCTTTTACTGCGTGCGCACTACTGAAACTAATCGTAGCAGTAACCAAAGCGAGTTAGTGCTGGTGGGTCGACCGAAACGTCGTCGTTTCGTTCGGTACCACTTCAAACCTTTTCCCCGCTAAAAAGTCAATCACAACGCTTTTCTGCGCCAATCACGCTCCCAGTCAATCACCAACACAACGACCTCAATATCCTTATGACGTGTCACTCCCTCATTGGTTATCACTCGCACCAACCAACCACCTTAAAGCGCACCACCATAACCCATGGTTCTCAGCCCCACCCTATCATTCAACGGAAAAAGGAAAAGGTCCCTCGCAAAAGCGTCCTCTGCAACCCTTTCCTCTTTTCCTTTACCCGTTTGGCTCACCGAGTCGCGACTCGGCCACGCGACATAATCATCACGCCCCTCCTTCCATTTCCATCATCCTCGGATTGCATAAATTCCGCAATGGGTTCTTCGCGGAAGTCCAAGCTTCCACAAAGAAACAACCTTTTCGCGTCTGGGTTTTTTCCATGCTTCTTCTCTGAAGCCCGCGTTTGCGTTCCTACGCTTTTCTTGTTTTCGTCGAAATGGCAGAAACTCGAGACGCCGCCGCCGCCGCCGATGGGGTGCCCGGAACGCCCGCCATAAGGGAAGTCAGACCCGAGGCGGGGAGCCATGGCGGAATCGGGTCGTGCGGAATTCGGAGAGTGAATTTCCGAGCGGAGATTGACACGTCACCGCCGTTTGGGTCGGTTAAAGAGGCCGTGACCCGTTTTGGAGGTAGCGGGCCTTGGATACCGTTTTTTGTAAGTGTTTTGGTTCTATTTTTCTGCACCTTGGACTCGTTTTCTATTTTTTCATTTTAGCAAAGTTCTTACTAGAGTAATCGAAGTGGTTGGTTGAATGTTCAAAACTTAAATTCAAAATTATTAATTAAACTAGATTAATCGTGCATCAATTGATATATAAGTTCTGAATAAATCCTATTAAAATGAATTTTTGTATTTGTGTTTTACAAGATGATTTTTTACTTATACACTAATTTTATATTGCTCTGAATTATTTCATTTTTTCTTCTTAACACTAGGTTGTTGAGCATATTTTGTCATTTTGACAAAACATAAATGAAGATGCCTAAGTATTTCTGATGTTCAATTCAATTGATAAATGCCTAAATTAGTTTTTTAGATTGTAATTCATTGCACTTCAATACGAAGAATTAACAAAACTAAAGGAGTTCCTAAAACTAATATTCATCATTCATTTTTATCCAATTTTGAATGTGATGTGAGACGTGATTTTAGTATAATATGAATATATGAGAATACATGTCTAAAGATAAAATTAACAATAAATAATTAGATGTAGGACTTAAATAACGTGCATACACCTTCAGATTCTTTTAATGTACCTTAAAGTTAGAAAATTGTGGACTACAATGCAGCAGGACTACAATGCAGATTCAAATTTTTGAGTAAACACTGAGAAATTGTAGTATTTTTTTAACAAGTTTTTATTACGCGAAATACCAAAACTGGTATTCTAGTTAAAGAATAATGCAAAGAGAAAAAAACTTATAAGCATTTTGGATCTAAGTTCTACTCCTTTATTTATTAATGTTAGAAGACAATGAGATGCTTTAATTATTTGGTAGAGAAATTTGGTTGCAAGGTTAGTAGATTACTAATGTGTTTTAAGTAGGATAGTTCTTTGTACATTCATGATACATGCCCTGTGTGTTAGTTTACTTTCTGATGTAGAAGAAGATTATCATTAGCAGAACAGCATTGAAGATTTTGATATAAAGAAAGTGGAGGAACAGGCAGCAGAGTTGGAAAAGGATTTGATTGTGAAAGAACTTGAAACTCTTGACGTGCTGGAAGAACTGGGAGCTACTAAGAGAATTGTGGAGGACTTGAAGCAGCAATTGCAAAAAGAGGCTATGAAATGTTTTGCATCACGAGATGTAAATTCATATGAACAAGTTGGAACTCCCATTATTAAGGAAATGGATAAGGAAAATTGTGGAAACAATCTGAATAATCAAGAACAGATGATGCAAATTCCAAGCCCGTGCTCTATCATGTCATCATCACCTGATATGATCCTAATGGAGTTGAAGCAAGCCAAGTTGAATTTAGGCAAAACTATAAATGAACTTGGGGTTATACAATCCTCTGTTGAGTCTTTGAATAAGAAGATGAAGAAAGAGAAAATTTTTCTGGAGAGGACACGGGAAAAGCTAGCATCAAAGTTTGCAGCAGTTTCTGCTCTGGAGAGGGTCCAAGAGCAGACAAAACTAAATCCAGCAGCATCTCATGTAGAATGTGGCTCAGGTAACCCTACTAATACTGTAAGAAATCTCAATTCTGATTCCGGACAGTGCAATAGAATGGTTGAAACTAGAAGATCTGAACCTTCAAAACCCTTAAGTGTGTATGAAGAATATGGATTCAGTGTTAAGACTGCTGAGATGAGGTGGCTCGCTGCTAAAAAGATGGAAGAAGCTGCAAAAGCAGCAGAAGCTATTGCTCTTGCTGAAATCAAGGCTCTATCTAATGCTGACAGATCTTCAGGATATGTTCTGCCAGAGCCTGAGAAAGTCACTTTTGCTTTTGGAGATCGTTCTCCCCTAAACTCCAAGGCTCAGATACCAGAGGAGTCAACTTTGAAGAAGGTAATAGATGCAAGGTTTCAAATTGACGAAACAAAAGTTTCTAAACTGAGTATTTTGAAGAAGTTGGAGGAAGCAACCGAGGAAGTTCTACACAGCAAAAAAGTCTTGACAGATGCTTTAAACAGAGTTGAATCTGCAAACAAAAAGCAACATGCTGTTGAAGAGGCTCTGAGGAGATGGATTCCAGAGGATGATCTTAGAAGGTATAACACTATTTATTGTAACAAGCTTAATCATGGTGGAATCTGTGAAGATTCTGTGCATGATGATGTAACCAGGTCAACTCCAAAGGCAACATTAAGACCCACAATTTCTATGAGAGATGTACTTAGCAGAAAACAGGTTCCCGAAGGACATGCTACAAGAAAGGAAATGGAAGAGCACACTGAAAGACAAAAGGTGGCGTTAAGTCAAATGCTTGAAGCATTGAGGGAAGATCTAACTCTTCCAACAAAGCCTGAGAAAGATGGGAGCAATCAGAAGCAGTTCATGCCACAGAGGAAGAAATTTGGATTCATTCAAATATCACTCCCCCCATTGACAAAACCAAACAAGAAAAGGACATAAATTTCGATCCTCAATCCCCATGCTGGTGCATCTTTATGTTCCCATGTCATTCTTTATTGGTTCATGTTATGTCTGGTTTTGTAAAATATGTTGTTTGAGTGATTGGTTTGTAATTCTGTAGCTAGCTTTGATGGAGCTAGTACATTATATTATTTTGCTTGCTTGGATGCATAGAGTCAAAGTTGGATCATATTTGAAGATTTTATTATTAGAAGTATGTTCTAGCACCTGGTTTGTATCAGTATATAAGTTTAATAATTGTTGATTCAGAAATGTTGAAAAACGCTTTTATTTTCTTAACACACTCTTTCATACTTGTTAAAATTAATTAAAAAATGTTAAACTAAGAACAAAATTCATATAATTTACATTTTCAATAAATATTAATCAACAATATAGTATTTAATAGTGACCGGACTGTTCCTTGCATTTTTCTATGTTGAGCGGGGTACATTTCTTTGTCCACTATAGTTGGTATTCCATGTCTTTTTTTTTTTGTTTTTTATTTTTTAATTATAAAAATGTCATTAGGTTTTTAATTTAATATCAGTCCTCATAGGAATCATTAAAAACAGTTACTTTATTTTATTTTTTCTATTTTATTTTATTGCCAGTGACTGAAATGATATATTTGACATAGATTTAAGAAATTAATGAAAAAAAAAAACAGAAAAGAAAAAGAGTAGAAGTTGAGTGGAGATATTCTTTGGTTGAAGAGATATGATATGAAAGATAAAAAATTAGAAAGTTATTGTTTTAGATTGTTTAATTTTTTAATAATAGTAATTATTATTATTAAATCTTAAATACATTTTAGTTGCGGTAAGATTAGTGAATCTTGATTTTAGTGTTTATAGTTTTTTAAACCTCTGTAAAAATTTAAAATAACTATTTCTACTCGTTATGAAAATGTATAAACTTTTGTTTTAGTTTTTGTAAAATATAATTTTTTATTTTTATCCTTTTTAAATTAAAAAAGTACTAATTTTAGTCCGGAATATTAGTTTTTAAATAATAGTTATTTTATGAATTTTAAGTACTATTTTGCAGTGTCACATATTTATATTATATTACAACACTGCGGTGTCATATCATGATTATTTTTTTTGCTTAACCTTGAATACTATTTTTTTTAACAGAAGCAATTAACCAATGTTATATAATACTAGAAATTAAAAAAAATGATTTTTTAAGTTTTAAAAAGACTAAAAGAATGAAACTTTTTATAAGGATCAAAATTAAAAATTTCTCATTTTAAAATATATATTTGAGTTTTATTACGAAAACTCATCTATTTCTATTTAATTATTTTTATATTTTTATAATAGGAGAAAAGTAACCTTCTTAGTCCATAATCAAATTATGTTATACTAAAAAATATGGTATTCGTAAATTTAAAAAGAAAATTGTACATTTTATCACTCAGTTATTTTTTTTTATTTTATGATCTTTTTTTGTCTTAACCCATTTAATCATCAAAATTTTAAATTTTCACAATTTGTAATGGGTAGATATTGGGATGAAAAAATATAGAAAATACGGCGAAATCAAAATAACATCTTTTGAAAGAAAGAAAATACATAGTTTGTTTTTGTGTGTGTCATTTCTGGTCGATGGAAAATTGAAAAGTTTGATGCAGTATGCGCCAAATATAATAAAGTTAAGATAAATAAATCATATAAAAGGAATAAAAGTAAAATAAACAATATTAAAGCAATTGGGTAATGATAGCAATGAAAATAGTTGCTTTCTTATGAATTTTTCTTCTGCAGTAGCACGTATCCAAAAATAATCGATCAAATAGATACTCTATCTTTTATTTACCGATCTACTACACTTCTGAAAATGATTAAAATTCGGTTCCTGAAAAATCGAATTCTCACTTTTTTTTTTAAATTATCAAAAAACCAGTCAGATTCAGTTTCTGGAAAACTGAATTCTGGATTTTTTTTTAATTTTCGTTTTCTTCTAAGAAAACTAAAATTTAATTTTTTATTTGTTTAGTTTTATTTTTTATAGAAAAAGAAAAAATTAATTGTAGGAATTATAATAAATTAATTTAGTAAAAAATTGTAGGAATTAATGTAACTTTTTAGAATAATTAAATATTGAAAATATATAATTACATTTGGGTTAAATATGTTTTTGGTCCTTCAAGTTTCAGCGAAATTTGGAATTAGTCCCTTCTCAAAAATTCTGACCAATTTAGTCCTTCATCTTTCAAAATGCGTGAATTTAGTCATTTTAATCAAATCTTGTTAAGTTTATATAACGTTTCAAGCGCATTTCATGATAGTATTTAAATTATTTACATTATTTGACATATTTTTGCTTCAATGTTAACTTAAATACTATTATAAAATGTGCTTGAAACGTCAAATAAACTTAACAAAATTTGATTAAAAGAACTAAATTCACGCATTTTGAATGATTAATGACTAAATTGGTATAAAGTTTTAATGATGGACTAATTTCAAAATTTATTGAAACTTGAGGGACCAAAAACATGTTTAACCCATTATATTTTGAAATAAATTAAGTTGATTTGAAATGTGATTATTAAAAATTATATGTTAAAATAGAGAAATAAATAATTGATTGAAAAGTTGTTGTTGATTGTAAAAAAGATTTGATTATTATTTTGTTTTGGTTGAAAGTTTATAAATTAGGCATCCATAATTGTAGTTAAAATTTGATATTAAAATTTAATGTGTGCAGTTTTAAATAATTATTTTTAGTTTGAATTATTATACAATTAAATATTTTTCTCCTTCCACAAATAAATTTCAATCTATTATTTATTTTTTTATTTTCAAAATATAACTTTTACTTATATATACATTTTGCATGTCAAATAATAAAAAACTTAATTTATTTAAAAATATAATTATATATTTTTAAATATTTAATTATTTCAAAATATTAAATCAGTTACTACATTTTAAAATATGTTTTCCTTCCCTCTTAATTAAAACAAATTTAATAAAAATGAAAAAAAAATGTAATTCAAAATTCGGTTTCTCAAAAATTAAATTCTGACCGTTTTCCAAATCATTTTCAACATGAAGGTCAAAATTCGATTTTTCAAATAACGAAATTCAGTTTTCCAAAAACTGAATTCTGAACTAATTTAAAAGGGTGTTACTGCCGCAAATATTAGAAACAGTATGTTAAGTGGGAAAATAAAAAGAGTAACAGTGCTATTTTGAAAAAAAAAAAAAGAAGATCATTTTCTTATCCGGTGAAGAAGTGGAGCACGTGAGATGTCACGTGAGTAGAAAAGCAGGAAACAAAGGAAAATCCAGGAGGGTGCAAAATTGAGAGGCGGAAGGTGGCTTAGGATCAGAATTTAAAACATTAGGATTTGGATTGGGAACAGACACAAATCATATAAAGACTGAAACAAAACATCGTCGTCATCATCTTCTTCCCCTCTCTTCTGCTTCCGTAACATTAACGTTGCTGCCGTTTATCCCAAAACCATGGACTTCACCACTTTCGCAAATTCCATAGCTTCTACTCATGCAATTCCTCCAACACACCCTTATCGCCTTCAACCCTCTCCTTTTCCTCCCCACCTCACAGTATGCGATTTCCCCTCTCTCTCTCTGCTTCTCTCCACGTATATTCACGTATGTATTTACTGCTATTTTGTTTATGTGAGTTCTTATTTTTCTTTTGGAATTTTCAGAATTTAAAGCGTTCGGGTTTGGTTAAGAATCGGCTAATTGCTCGTTGCAGTTCTAAGTCCGATGAATTTGGCTCTGTGAATGGGCTGCAATTCACACCCAATAAGCTTTTCGTGGAGGAGGTATCGATTCTACTCATTTCATGTTAATTCTCAAGTGTTTTAAAAATCATCGTATCCATTTTTTTTCCTAATGTTCTACACCTAATCGAGATTCAGGGTTTTTCTTTTACGTCTGGCTAGCACTTCGAGCACCGGTTAAATAGTGTTTTATGTTTTTGGATATACGGTGTGTTTAAGGAGTTTATTTCGGCCTCTGAAAGTGGTTTTCCGTTCTTGAACTTAATTTATTAGGGTTCTCACTGAAGTTACAAAAAATGAGTTTATTAGGTTATTTGTAAAGCGTATGAATGAGCTCTTATTTGACAAGAGTATTGGAATAAGGGTTTATTTGAAAGAGGATATCTGCAACTTAATTGGTCTTATATTATGACATAAACACTTGTGCAAGAGTTTGAATGACCTTATTAACATAGCTTATGATGTCTGTAATGACTTAGAAAATATCGTACAGCGTATATAAAAACAATTTAATCCAATTTCCTCCGCGTCAGTTCTAACAACTTAAGCATAGTTGCTTATATGATAAGCACGTATTCAGTATGCCCTTGATGTTTACCTACGTGCCCAAGTACTCAATACTCACAAGCTCTTCTTCTGTAAGATTTATCCAACGAGTACTTAAATTGTTTACCAGAGCATGTTTGTTATGAAAAAGGTTATTGTTTTATAGCTACTTTTTATTTCGTTTTCATAGGGCAGGTCTTTTATATTTACACTTTTCATTTCCTGTCTATAGTACAAAATTTTGTTGGAACAGTGTGTTTATCAATTTAAAGTGATTGTAACTTTTCTAATTCGTTGTTTCCTTCCAGGCTATTGGAGCTGAATATGGGGAAGGCTTTGAGACTTTTAGGACGGATGGACCATTAAAAGTTGATGTGGTAAGAAATTTCTTGTCATCATAGAAATTTCTAGTTTCTCTTCAGATTTTACTTCCTTGCCTCTTTGTACTTATGTGATGCTAGTATAGTGTAATTTATGACTGAAGGTTGACAATTCTATTTGAAAATAGGACTATTTGAATGACAAATTGCAAGATGGCTTTCTTCACCGCATACGGTATGCAATGAAGCCAGATGAAGCTTATGGTCTAATTTTCTCTTGGGACAATGTGGTGGTAAGTACTTTTAGCTCAAGTTTGTATGTTTTATTATAATTTTTTCTTTTCTTCTCCTTTTCTGGGTTAGAATAAACGATTCTAGAACATTGTCTTTACTATAGTATTTTTTATCATGTTTTAAAGGGTTAAATAATGGTAGTTAGTTTATGAAATTTATTGCAATTACGCTGAAGATATGTATTTACTAATTTCTGGTTGGTAATTGCATGTGGGAATGACTGCTATGACCAAGTTTTGGGAAAAATAGTGCAGGACCTTACACTCACTTAATATCATGCAACCGGTTCATTTAAATCGATTCCCTGATAAATGCATGCACTTCATTTCAGGCTGGTACTCGAGCTGTAAAAAGGAAGGCGTGGGAGCAGCTGGCCTTTGAAGAAGGTATGTTAATTGTTATACTTCATTACTTTGGAGCTTTAGATGGGATAATCTTCAAAGATGCATGGTCTTTTAGACGGATGGTATAAAATAGAAACAAAAGGACACGTTCTCCATTAAATAATGGAGCAACTAATAAAAAAACTAATAAATAATCATTCCTTTCTTTAAGTTTAGATATTCAGTTGATATATATCTATTTGGGAACACAAATTAGTAGCAAGAAAAGGAAGATCTTTTAAATTAGAATTTTACATTATCAACTCATCAATTGTTGTTTATAATGTCTCCTCTTCATTATTGGTAGATGTTAATGGTTAGTGCGGAAGATTGTTGCAAAATTTTTTGAAAAACTGCTGTGGCATAACCGTCCCTGGCAGCCATTATTTTTAAATTACTTGAGTAACTACGAACTTTTTAAATAACAGAAACCTCTTGAATACCAAAATTTGCTTTAGTTTCCATGCTTCTGTTACACCAACAGTGTAACAAACACCGCTCACCTTTACCTCTTTTTGTGCAAAGAACTCCCACTCTTCTCCAACAATGTCTCCGGTGGTGCTCACTATTAACCTATTTTATTACTCTTCACCAACAGTCCCAGTGTTTTAAATCTCATATATTAGCCTGTACCATCCAACTGCAAAAATGCCATAGCAATATATGGTATATCGTGATAGTTGTTTTTTCTTTATTTAATTTTTGTATGGTTTATTTAATGTATACTACATACATACACACATACACACACACACACATAGATATATAAATAGAGAGAGAGAGAGAGAGAGAAAGAGAGAGGACAGGGATAGATTCTAAGAAATGATAAAATTTACTCAAAATTAAAAACATTGATATTTAATAATAAAAGATAGGAATAATAATGATATTCTATATCCAAGTCTTCTTTATCATTGTTACTATTATTACATCTATACATTTCGGCTTTCAAAATTAAAACCCCATAAGTAGCTCTCTAGAAGGACCCTAATGTCTCTGTTCATAGGGACTTTTTTGGAAGCAACACATAGTACCTTCCTTGCGCCACTTTAGCACACTCAACCTTATGCGTTGTTTTCTATGTACAACACCTATCTTCACTTTTCATTGAATGTTTAATATGTCTTGTATTTGAAATATGAATATCTTTTGAATTTTGTTTTACATGTATGTTTTGCTTTAGAGACCTATGACTTTTTATTTTAATTATGAACATGTCATGAATTCTGAGTATTTATATACATATAAATACTCACGTGGTTCTTTTACCTACACAATCTTTATGCTTTAGTCCCTATACTGAAAATGACTCATTTAGTCTTTTTGAAAAAATAGTTTTTAATTGGTTTTAGTCCCTGTTGTTTAGAATTAGGGTTTAGGGTTTTAAAATGAGTAGTTTCTAGGTTTATGGGCTAAAATGTAAAGATTGTGATGGTACAAGAACCAAATGAGTAATTAAACCTAAAGAACTCATAATAATAGTCATCCTAGTATGGACTATCGCACCATAGCGTTTCTTGAATTGACTTCTGCATGCTATTGTCTGACATTGATAACTGTGATTATCATATGCAGGAAAGGATATTCCGGAAGAAGGTGAGATGCACAAATTAGTGTTTTATACAGGTGCTGATTATGTGTTGCGTAAGGTTAGTTTGCCTTTTTCTTGTGGTTTGTTGGTTTACACAGGCTTTCAATTATGAAGACATGCTTTCTTTAGAGATAGCATCATCATTAGAAGTCTAAAACATTGTTCTGAACATTTTTCTTCGCTGATTATCCTCCCTTCATTTGCAGTTTTTTGTATCAGATAATGCAGAGGAGGAGCTGAATAGGCTAAAGTTGAGGTTTTCTCAGATATATTATGATAATCTTCTCCGAGTAAGTTGCCTTGATTTATTCTAATGGCTTTTGTTGAGGATTCAGTGGGATAAAACCTGACATTTCTTGCTTGTAACTTTGTTCAGCTTGCCAAACCAATAGATGGCCTCGAAGACTGGTTGGAAGCAGTATATACAGCTCGCATCCCCTGTGCTGTGGTTTCAAGCCTTGATAGAAGAAATATGTTAGAGATTTTGGAGCGAATGGGGCTCAGCAAGTATTTCCAGGTTGGTTTTAAGAATAGTTTACAAGAAATCAATTTTTGCCTTGTTTCTCCAATTGAAAAAAATCAGTGGTATGCATAACTAATTTTGCTTGAAATATGGTTATACGGGAAGACTGCCAGGTCTTATTTCTCTCAGGCTGTCATGGACAATTATAAATACTGTGTAGCTTCATTTGCAGTTTGACTCATGGTCAATAGATTTTGAAAAATACTGTTCACACATTCTTTAATTAAGAAAACAAGCAGTTTGTTTTTGCTGCAATTCATGCTCTAGATCCATTACAGGGAGGACGAATGCTATTAAGGCACTATTATTGGGTAAAATCCATGTTGGTTACAATCCATATTGTTCCTTCACTTCTATGTTGTGGAACTTACGTGACTGTTACCCCCGATCATAGTGTTGTGCTAATGTTCCTCTTGAGGGAATTAGGGATACAAACCTTCATTTTGTGGGTAACCCCAATTTGATAACTTGGCCATTTATGGCTATATTTTGACCTATTTTATGTGGTAGATATAGTAAGTAATATTATGAATAACTCGACATGATTAAACTTTTCCACTTGCTGATTGTCTCATTTTATTTGCAGGCAATTGTGACAGAGGAGGATGGAATGGAGTCAATAGCTCATAGATTTCTGTCTGCTGCTGTCAAGGTACAGATTATCCATATGATTCAATTTTGATGAAATGATTCTGCCTTGAAACTATTACTATTCTATTACTACATATACTATGGTTTTTTAACATTTACTACATAGGTTGAGTGGTATTTTAGTTTTAAAAGGTTGAAACGTTGAGTGCCTTTGCTTTAATTTTGTGGGGTGATATCTTGTGTATTTTATTCTTTTTTTACATTAAGATCCTAAAATCATCTTAGTAGAACATGAAAAATTCTGGAATCATCGTTGCTAATTGTGTGCTCACGATAAATGCTAAAGGTCCAAAGTGCAAATAAATATGGGAATGTTTAGATGTAGCATTGCTATTATATTTAGGGTTTTTTAATATCCTGCAAGTCTTTCGTAAAATTCTCATTCTTATTACAATATTATGCTAGCTATTGACCTGTTTGCCTATTCCCTGCAGTTGGATCGTAAACCTTCCAAGTGTGTGGTTTTTGAAGATGATCCTAGAGGAGTAACTGCGGCGCACAACTGTACAATGATGGCTGTAGCATTAATTGGAGCTCATCCTGCGTGAGTAATTCACATTTATGCATAATAACATAGGATGTTGTACCAAAATAAGATTTGACGAAAGGTTTAAGAAATGCACATTTCCAATTTAGTGTTTTTCATATGCAAACAGTTATACTTTTCAGTAATTTAAATTTTCTGATGAAATTATTCGTTTAATATTTAGAAACTGATCGATGTTGAAAACCTGCAGGTATGATCTTGGGCAGGCTGATCTTACCGTTGGTAACTTCAGTGAACTTTCTGTGATCAACTTGCGAAGACTATTTGCCAACAGGGGTTCTTCATTTATGGACCTGCAGAAGCAGATCATAGAGAAAACTCCTCCCAAAAGGAAACTTACAATAGACACCATTTTTTAATACATTTTCCTCCTTTTGCTAAATTTCCTTGTAATTAAATAGTTATGAGCTCGTAATTTTTTTTATATCCAATAAAATTGCGATCAGTTCGATCTGATTTTTCACCCCCTATGTTTTATTTCAATTTCATTTTTGTTTTCACTTATTATCCTTTTCTTTTGGTATGTTTGGAATCAAGAACAAATGGTCACAACTTCCCTCAGCATAAGATTGAGAGGGGATTCAACTTAAAAGAAATTAGATACTTTGGCACTTAAATAATTTGGATTAGCCGCATCAAATCCTAGTTAAAAAAACAATTGTAGAAAGATAATGATGAAGCCAACAACAACCATTGTTGTTTCTTTCATATAAACCAAAGTTCCAATTTCATAAGTAAACTCATCAGCATTTTCTCTTCCAAACACGATTTTCCATCTTATAAAATCTCCCAAACTTTGCTCTGTTTTCAATAACCTATCTGCTTCTAAATTTTGTATAATATTACTAGTCCCTAAATACTTTTATCTAAATAACGGTTTGATGAATTTACTTATTAACAACAGCGCGAAAGTAAATTTAGTTGGTTTAAAAATAGAACTGGAAAGCAATTCAAAATAAATGAACTATAGCCGGCCCGTTTTGGCCTGCACAGCTCTTGGTTCATTAAAAAGGAGTTGGACCGGGCTACTTCACCATTGAAAAACGGGTTGAAATTGCAACTTATCCCACCATTTAAAAAGGCCCGTTTTTATATTTTTGTATAAAATTTACTTATATATACTTTAAATAAATATTTATAGTATATTTAATTATATAAATATTTTTTAGCTTAATTTATCAATTCACATATTTAATTGAATAAATTAAAATAATTATATTTGCATGTTAAATTGTATTATTGTAACTAATAATTGAAATTTAATTTATAAGTGTATTTAAATTATAATAATATTGTATATTTACATTTATATAATAATATAATATAGAAAAAAATAGTTTTTTTATTTAAAAAAATAAAAAAATAAATAAAAATAGTCTGTAGGCGGATTACTTCACTTTTGGTCTGTTAATTTGATGAGTTAGACATACCGAACTAAAATATGTTGATGAAATAAAGATTCTAGTATTTAAGTCTAATACTTTAATTATATTTAGGTCCAATATTTATCAAGAAAATTAAAGATATTGTTTTTATAAAAGTGCTCTTACGTGATTTTCAATCAACCTCCAACTTAAAAGTCCTAACTTTAATAAATAAAAAAATTATTGATTCATCGAACACCAATTAGCATACTCTATTTTTATATTCATCCCTTTTAGATACGATGTATAATTTTTTTTCTCCATTATTTTGCAATTGAAGTTTTCAAATTTTACAAAATCTTTAATTTTGTATACATTTACTTTTAATTCTTATCCAACTTAAGGATTAAAGTAATTAATTAAAGTATACACTAAATAAACATTTGCAAATTAAAAAATGAAACTAAAAGTTACATTTTTTTTCTAATACGAAAGTCGCCTATTATAAATTAAAGGAAAAGAAAAACAGAATTTATCCTTTGTTTGCTTTTATTTGGTTAGGTAATTGTACATGTGCTTATTTACATTTTATTACAAAGAAGTTTGATATAGCATAGGTGGAAGGGGAGTGTGTGTACTGTCAGAAAATTCCATGGAGAAGTTGGTGACATGGCAAAAGCGCAACAAATTGAGGATTGCAATTGGTGAATCAACTCTCCATTGCTGATCTCATTCATTTCCTTATCTTTCCTTTCTTCCCTAACCATATCACATCCTTCAAACTTCAATTTCTCTGACATACAACTTTTCAGCTCCACTTCACTCTGCAATTCAATTCAAAAATGTTGTGCGTCAACACCGCCTTCACTTCTTTCATACCCAGAAAACCAACTTGTGTTTTTCCCTCCAAATCAACCACCTCAATTTCCTGCACCCTCCAAGGTATTATCTTTATTACGATCCACTTATTAGGGTTTTTCATTTTCAGGGCATTTATTGTGCAATTTCATTGTTCTTCTCGACATTTTCAGCTTTCCACCAAGACCCAGATAACACATCGTTGACCTTTAACTTTTGCCCCCCATTTAAATGCTACCGATTTTTATTTATTTTTTTGTTATATTTTAATATCCCTGAACTCGTAGTTGAGGTTTTTTTATTCCTTCTATTTTGCTATGAACTAAATGTTATCGTTATTACTTTTTCAATTCCGTGCGAAAATGCAGTCGTCTCGTCGTTTCTGGTCAAAGCTCCAAACCCATTCTTGAACTTTGTTATCTGATTAATGGATTTTGTTTATGAGTTCTGGAAATCTTGTGCAGGAACCGTTGCTGAACCAAAATCTACAGCTGCTGCTGAACCGCTTTTGCTTAATGCAGTTCGTGGGGTAGAAGTTGAAAGACCACCGGTTTGGCTCATGAGGCAAGCAGGGAGGTACATGAAGGCAGGTTCATGCAGCTTTTTGTGATTTATGGCCTACGTAAAACTTAATTGAAGGTTTAGGGCATCCTAGTTTGGTATTTGGTGTCATAAATTTCTGTATATTGTGAAATTGTTTGTGCAGTGGTGTTATCTTGACTTTGAGAAAATTTGTACAAATTAACTTTTGTTTACACTAATTTAAGGTTGCCAGAAGCTGATTCATTTTTTCTTCTTATTTTTTTCTTGTAATAAGTACTTATGGATAAGTTTATCCAAACAAGCAGGTGTTAAAGGGTGTGTTTTTGTTAACTCTGTCACTTTTTAGTTACACGCCTCCTCTGAAACTAAACATAGCTAGCGGAGTGTCTACAGTTTCCAAAGTTTATCTCCATTTCAGAAATTTTCTGGACTTTTTTATGATGATCTTAGCCCAAGAATTTGTTTGAATTGTTTATGATCCATGGTTATCTGCTTCAATTGTAGATTTAAGTCCAACAACTATCATGATTTATGTTACTAAACCTAAAACTAGTTGGGTTCTTGTTCTTCATGAATTGAGTTTGGTGAGTATGTCTTCTTTACAGAAAATGAATCTAATTTGCCGATTTTTATTAACCAGAGTTACCAAACCATATGTGAGAAATATCCTTCATTCCGTGAAAGATCTGAAAATGTCGATCTTGTGGTGGAAATTTCCCTGCAACCATGGCATGTTTTCAAGCCCGATGGAGTAAGATAACACTCTGGCACTCATTAATATATCTATGTTATCACATTTTTAATGTATTGATTATGATTTTGTTGCCATTAATAATTTGCTGGGCACTGATTCTGTGACAGGTGATTTTATTCTCAGACATTCTTACCCCACTTTCTGGAATGAATATACCCTTTGATATTGTGAAGGGTAAGGGTCCTGTCATATTTGATCCTATTCACACAGATGCCCAGGTCAATCAAGTGAGAGAGTTTGTTCCTGAAGAGTCAGTTCCATACGTTGGTGAAGCACTGACAATATTGAGGAAAGAGGTCTGACTGGTCCTATGTTCCGTTGCATTTCTGCTTTTGTTCGTTTTACACCCCACTTCCTTTTTATAGCTGAAGCATGCATGTTTTGTCCAATACCAGAAGACAGGAAATTCTGTATATTTATGTGATTAAAAAGGAATTCTCTGTATTTTAAGAATGTTAATTGGTTGGGGGCTGTAATAGCATGGAATGATGGAGAAGAGGTGATTAGGCATACGTCACGTGGTACTAGGGGGAACATATAATATTGAAAACTCAGAATTATATATTTTATTGAACTGTAAACCTTGCTGGTGGTATTAATATACTGGGTTAATCTTCATTTCCCGTTTGTATTATAAAGTTGTTTTATGTAGTAGTAGAGAATGGAGCTTCATGGAGACCCAAATATCTTGTTATTGTTGCTTTATCATTATTCTGTGTCCTATTGATGTATTATGCTCTAATGTTTTCCCATATCATTCAATGAATGCTGAACTGTTGATTGCAGGTGAATGATACAGCTGCAGTTCTTGGTTTTGTGGGGGCACCGTTTACTCTGGCATCATATGTGGTTGAAGGTGGTTCATCTAAAAACTTCTCAAAAATAAAAAGATTAGCTTTCTCTGAATCCAAGGTAATCTTCAGCCATCTTCCCTTATCATTCAAGCTCACTAAAGTTGTTGCCCATGGAAACTCACTCACATTCTTATGTTTTAAATCGTTTTCTTTTTCAGCATTTTGTATCCTGAGATATACTGATCAATCCAGATAATCAGCAAATCCTTAAGTTGGTCATTAGTTAGAAAATTAGTTCTGGTTGAAATGGAAAGAAGTTAGCACGGTTCATGTTACCATATCTGTTTAGGTTTTTCTTCTACTCTATTTTGTGTGTGCATTTCCAAAATGAAATTTGTTCATTACGATTAGAAATCAGTTCTTAATACCAGCTAAGAGGGTAATTAATCGATAATAAAATTTGCACTATTTCTTTATCTCGTTTCACTATAAAACTGTGATTTCTCCACAGATCCTGCACGCTTTACTGCAAAAGTTTACAACGTCAATGGCAAGATACATTCAATACCAAGCTGATAATGGAGCTCAAGCTGTTCAGATCTTTGATTCATGGGCAACAGAGCTTAGTCCAGTGGATTTTGAAGAATTCAGTTTGCCTTACTTGAAGCAGATTATTGATACTGTGAAGAAAAGCCATCCAAATCTCCCCTTAATCCTGTATGCTAGTGGATCTGGGGGCTTGCTTGAAAGACTAGCCTTGACAGGGGTGGATGTAATTAGCTTGGATTGGACAGTGGATATGGCTGATGGTAGGAGGCGACTGGGACCAAATATAGCTGTCCAGGGAAATGTGGACCCTGGTGTTCTTTTTGGTTCCAAAGATTTCATCACTGATAGGATAAATGATACTGTGAAAAAAGCAGGTAGAGGGAAACATATCTTGAATCTTGGTCATGGAATTAAAGTAGGTACGCCTGAGGAGAATGTTGCACATTTTTTTGAGGTTGCCAAATCAGTCCGATACTAACCAGCCAACTATGATTAATTATTTTTATTTATCTTTTGTTTCTCTTCACTATGTCTGTTTGATTTTGATTCTCTAGTGCATTTTTTCAGAATAATTACATATCTGTCATCTAATTATGAATAGAAGCCAGGGACATGAACAATAATGTATGTACATTGCTTATACTTCACAGAGTTAGCATATCACAACACGAACAAAATAACATTTAAATAAATAAAAGCTATCAGTTAATCCATTAAATTGTTTTAGTTCAAAAAGTACTGTATCCTCTTAAAGCATTTGATTGTTGTCCAAAGTAGTTCAATTGGACCATCTAAACATGCCCAATGTGAGAATTAAAGGCTGGTTCGGTTCCAAGCAAATAAGTTGAACTCTGGTTCATGGATTTGCATAACCAAGTAAAGATTCTGCATCCTACTGTTTTACATAATTCTATCAATCAATTTGTAAATGAATAAGTATTTTGAAAGTGTTGTAGCTCCATGCCAACCAATAGGGAGCAGCATGTGGTGCAAACTAAGCACATATTGAGCCTCACATTGGTGTCTGGGTCCTTCAAGGAATTTGGGCTTGGTTTTCTTAAATTGAATCTAACAGTGTAAGTGTTGAACACTACACAAATAATGAGAAGATTTCATCTTTGGTAATGTTGATGGCTTGCTGATGCAATTATATAAGTGAACTGTAAAATGTTTCAAAAGCCCAGAGTACGTCAACGTGATCTTGGGTAGGAATACGTTGTGTTGTGTTGTATCAAACACCGTTGTTCCATTATGAGATTGAGGTGAAGATGCTCACACTTTAATTTTAGTGGTTCACTTTTAAGGTAAAAGTCTCAGGATTAAATTGGTGATGCCGACTAATTTAATTCATACCAAACATTCAAAACTACCTTTAATACATTGCAAGGTCCCATTAACTAGCTAAAATATTAACTTCATCAATAAATATATTGAAAAACCCTGATAACCAGCTGAAAATAAACCTCATGTGCAGTGCTAAGTGCTGATATTAACAGCTGCTTGGGAGATTGTTTGAAATACATCGTTTTTTTTTTTTAAATTTGTTTTCCAACCTTCAGTGTAGATTTTGAAAGCAAATTTGCCATTAAGAAAAGTTTTATTTTTCCAAATTAAATTATACATGAAATATCAACACAAATCAATTGCACGAAAATCATTCCATAATATGGTTTCTTAGGTTTAGCATTTCAATACTAGAAATATTTTTCAAAATACATGTGAGAAAAAAAAGGATCTAATAATGTTTTTTAGTTTTAAAAACTTAAAATACCTTTTGGAAACTAAAATCAAGGCCTTGATCTCTATCATAAGCGTACAAATCTATAATTGCATTTGAGAGCTTTAAAAGCTTATCCTTTAGAAAAAAAAAAAAACTTGGTTCCTAATCGAAAAGCTTTCGGAAACACGTTTTATTACTTTTTGTTATGAGAAAATTGATATACTTCCAAACATGATGGGCATATGAGCTAAACTAAAAGGTTTCCCATGAGTGAAACTTGTAAATACTTTATGTAAACCAATGCTTATGATATGTATAAAATGAGACTTAGGTTATTACATGTCACATGAAATGTCTTATACATGGATCTTAGATCATGTGATTTAATCTAAAATGGTTCGAGAACACCTTTTTAATGAAATGATAATAATGTCTAATTCGACAATATTGATCACATTTTTGAAAATGTTTTCCTTTATGGAGAAATATATTAATTGAAAAATACCTCAACAATGACGAGAATTATTTCTCGTAAATTCATTATTTATTATATATGTTTAATAATATTTTCGCACTTTTCTTCTCGAAGGAGATTATCGTGGCATTTTCATTGAGTGTGTTAGATACATGATAGTAAAATATATCCGTTTTGCAAGTCACGGAAACAAAAGGATATAACCTATTTAGAAATCTTAAAAAAATTTGAATAACTCATGTTGTCTATCCACAAATATCTTATATTAATGGGGATTGGGTAGGTTGATGCACTTTTTTCATGGGTGCAAACTTGTTGGATTGGCGTTTTTATTAATTGAAAAGGTACTAAAAGCAAAGAAGTGAAAGAATTAAGCTACCAACATTGAAGAGAAATACACACATACGTGGTCTTTAAGTTATGTAATAACTGATACAACGTAATATGATACCATAAATCAAATAAAGTGATAACCGATAAGGCACCAAATCCAGATCAGATACATGTAAGCACTGGTCCCACTTTACCTTCAACTACACCAAAAATTCAAAACCAAAGAAAACAACTCAACCATATTAATGACACCTTAAATCAGACACTGAAATTTTGAATTTATAATAAAGTCTCTAGTGTATATTTTTATATATAAATATCGTATCATAGCTCAAACAAATACAGATATAATCATAAAAACTGTTTATGTTTTAAAACTAGGCGTTTCCCTGTACCTATAAAAATTCAAAACTGGGGTAGTTTGTGTTTGTTTCCCTCTGTGGCCAAACAGAAGCGTACAAATTTGTTTTTTCCTGAAATAGTTGTTGTGTATGTTTTTGCTTATGTTATCTAGGGTGTGCTTGAAACACAACACGAGTGTGATGTTTCATTAGTAAAAATTAAGAAATTGGTGAACTTTTTCTGAATTTGCTGAAGGCTTTGAGGAAGCAGAAAGAGTTTGGATTACGACAATCCAGGTTTTGATTACTTTTTTCTTTTTTCAAATGATTGATTTGTATACATTAGTAAACAAAAGGAAGTTATTATTCTAAAAATATTTTTAAAAGAGTTATTTTTTTCACAACCAATTATTTGCTTTTGACTTAATAGTTATAACGGATGATGATTTACTTTAATCCTCAGATTAAAAAAATTAAAGATAAAAAAAATTTCTCTTTCATCATGTAATCTGTTATTGTTTACTTTATTTGTCTGGAGATTTGGTTTGGTTTATTTATGTAGGCAGAGTTATTCTACGAAGTTAATAATGTTACTAAATTACTTGATTGATATAGAAAAATAATAAAACTGATGCATAATTAAAAATGAAGAAAGGGAAATAAAATAATAAAATAACAGAATTAATACATAATGGTAATAGGAATTTAGAGTTTGCTACTGGAGATTGAGAAAGTGATTAGGTAATATACTTAGAAAAATAATAGGATTGAGAATTATGCTACTGTGCTATTTTTGTATTAAGAATTAAGAGTTAGTTTTTGTTTTAGTCAAAAGAGTTAGTAAGAATTAAGGATTAGGTAGTTTGTTATATGTTAGTATAATGATTTTAAGGAAACACTATGAGGTCAACAAAATGTCTGTTGTACAGAATCAAAGGAAAAATGAATTGCGTTTTATAACACATCAGAATATGTTGGAAAATTATTAATAGCAGGAAATAACTGATATAAGGTTATTTGAATGTAAATAATAATTTTGATCTAAATACTGGATAAAAAATATAATAAAAAAAAATGAAGAAGAAAAAAACGTAGGCATTTTTGAATGAGAAAGAGGAAAAGACAGTGAAATATGACGCGGAATAAACGCAAAGTGAAAGAAAGTGAAGAAAGTGGTTTATATATACCAAGCTAACTTGTTCACTCCAATTCCATTATGCTTTTTCCCTCTCTAACGTCCCATCTTCCTTCAAACGGTAACACCTTCTTCTGCTTCTTCTTCTCTTACTCTGTTCTTCACAACCTTTCTGTTATCTTCTTAGGTTTGTCAATGTCGTAATTCAACTCAATTCTCCTAAACTTTTTTTTTCTTATTCTTTGATTGGTTGATAGATCGAGGGAAAGTGACAAGGTTCGTTTGGTTATGCCTTTCTTTTTGGTTGTTGGTTGCAGAGGATTATGTGGTTGAGTCCACGCCTTGTGAATGATCATGTTTTGATTTTTGTGATGTCTTTTATTGTTTCAGTCAATTGCTTTCTATTTTAATTCTACTTCGTATATTGTTTGCGTTGGGACCTTTATGTATGTGCTTTTTTTTTAACTGTTTTTTGTTTCTCATTCTCAGGGAGAGTATTTGAATTGAGCCCCTTCTCTGAAGCCATTTTTGGTCACGTTTCGCGCGTTTTTTGGTGGCTTCTCGAGGAGGTTGAAGGACTCAGGTGAGAGAGTGGTGCATTTATCGTGTTGGTAATACGCTCTAGAATTGGTGCTGGTGGTTTTTTTTTTCAAGGTTAGACAAATCGGAGAGAGAGAGAGAGAGAGAGAGAGAGAGATAAGGTTCCTCACTTAGAAAACCAGGGTGCTTTATTTTTGTGTCTGAGGGTTTGTGCTTGAAAATGGGGAAAAGAGGGAGTGTGTTGATGCAGAAGTATGAAATTGGGAAACTATTAGGGCAAGGAAACTTTGCAAAGGTTTACCATGCAAGGGACCTCAAGACTGGGGAGAGTGTAGCCGTTAAGGTGATTGAAAAGGAGAAAATTTTAAAAATTGGGTTGGTGGATCAAATAAAGCGAGAGATATCTATCATGAAACGGATTAAACACCCCAATGTTTTGCAATTGTATGAGGTCTTGGCCACCAAGACCAAGATTTACTTCATCATGGAATATGCCAAAGGGGGCGAACTTTTTAACAGGGTGGCTAAAGGTAGATTCAGTGAGGCTAGGACAAGGAAGTACTTTCAACAATTGGTCAGTGCAGTTGATTTTTGCCATAGCAAGGGCGTTTATCACAGGGATTTGAAGCCAGAGAACTTGCTTTTGGATGAGAATGGTGTTTTGAAGGTAGCGGATTTTGGGTTGAGTGCATTTGTTGAATCGCATCGTCAAGACAACATGTTGCATACAGTTTGTGGAACTCCTGCATATGTGGCGCCTGAGGTTGTAAGTAGAAAGGGCTATGATGGAGCAAAATCTGATGTATGGTCTTGTGGAGTGATCTTATTTGTTCTTTTGTCTGGTCATTTGCCATTCTATGATTTGAATCTCATGTCACTGTATAGGAAAATAGGCAGGGCGGAATACAAATGTCCAAACTGGTTTTCAATTGAAGTGCGCAGATTGTTAGGGAAAATCCTTGACCCCAACCCAGATACCAGGATATCCATGGCAAAAGTTATGGAAAATTCCTGGTTCAGAGGATTCAAACCCAAGTCCGGTGAAGAGAAAAGACAGTCTGCAAATATGGATTTAGTTAATTCTGATCAAGTTTTCGGTTTGTGCGAGAATACAAGCACTGCTTCTGTTGAGGCAGTTCAAGAATTGGTTGCACCTGCACATTTAAATGCTTTTGACATAATTTCTCTGTCTTCAGGGCTAGACTTGTCTGGCCTATTTGCTAACATCGGTGAACAGGAAGATATCAAATTTACGTTCATGAGCTCTTCCTCATCTATCATGTCTACAGTGGAAGATATTGCTCGCATTTTGAGGATGCTCATCATTAAGAAGGATGGAGGGTTGCTGAAATTGGAGAGATCCGAGGCTGGTAGAAAAGAATCGCTTTCCATTGATGTTGAAATATTTGAAGTCGCTCCATCTTTCCATTTGATTGAGATGAAATCCGGCGGTGATACATTAGAATTCCAGAAGATATTGAAGGAAGATTTAAGACCAGCTCTCAAAGATATTGTTGGTGTTTGGCAAGACGAGCATTACTTGCAGTAACAGGGTTGTACTCCTTAAAAGATTCATTGACTTTTCAAGCTATGAATTAGTTACAGTTACGACAATGTTACCGTGGTAATTGAAATGTTCATATTCATACTCTACAATAAATATGGTTTTGGTTGAGAATGTTTGCTGAATTGTGAGATGCCATTACATCATACCTTTGCTAGAAATAGTTTTTTTGTTTTCGCACCAATATGTGAATTCGAACTTAAGTTGTAATGGTTTCCAAAGGCTATGGTTGTTTAGTATGCAACTGCTGTAAGAAACTCCATGCCTAGAATGTATATATTTCAGTCACAGTACTAATACAAAGAAGAAAATAAATGAAGCTTATTTGGTTGTTTTGTAATCAAGGTTGTTTGTTGCTGTCATACATAAACATATTTATATATTCTTCTAGATTTTGCTTAGGTATGTATGACTAATAGTAAAATCACTTTGCCGTCCATATCATTTGGGGAAACTTCCACTATTTTGCTAACAGGTCACTGCACACAGTGGTAGCTAAAGTAAATACAATTTGATCAGTAAATTTTGTGCTTTGTATCAAAAGAAATAATTTTTTTCCTTGATTGTTTATTGTATCACTTATTTCTTTTGAGTATGGATAACATGGTAGAATGAGAAAAATAAATATGTTAAATGTTTTCACATAACCATATATATGCTTGTATTTCATAAGAAAAGAAAAGAAAATCTTGACTGATGATTTTTCATCTACAACTATTAGCTACCAGCTCCCTATTTTACTCTAAAGGATGCGTGGTGTACTGTAATCTTTCGCAACCCCTTTTTTCAAGTTAGGCTATAGCTTTTTAAGGTTGAAGTTTTATCACAGCTTACCTGAAACTCAAGCTTTAATTATGAACACTATTTACTTATCAGTAGTTTTCTAGGAAGAACCTAACTCTTATAATAGAGTAAAGTTTACCCCACACTTTCAGCTATGTTAAGCAATGGATCTGAGTGGTTATTTCTTACCTTTTAGTAAAGATGTTATGCTGTTCATTGTTGTGTTATGGGTCCTGACTCTTTTGGTTACGAAACAGTTAGTGGGGACATTTCACCCCCAGTTTTCTTTCCCATATAAAAAAGGGCATAAAATAATATTTATAGTGTCCTCACCTCACTTTAAACTTTGTATAGTTTTGAATTGATAAATTTTCAGGTATCTTAAGGTTAGAATTATAAGGCTGAAAACAAAGTATAGAGTTCTGTCAAAATATTTTTCTAGCTTAAAATTTTTAAACTTTCATGGAAATCTCAGAACTCAAGTTACACATGTCTAGTTTTTGCGATGGTCCTAGGAAAAATGGATTCCCTCTTTCCACGTTAATAGCAAAGCAACCACTTGATTGCTCATACTATTTACCCGTGTTAGCTGATTCCAACGCTAAACTACGCACAGGCTTCATTGCTGAGTCTCTGTATTAGGTTTAGATCGTATCATTGTGAAGGACTTGAATATTTTCATCACCAAATCAACAGAATTTGTAAAAAATGTAATCCAACGCGTTCTTCGTAATAGATACATTTCGTTGGTATATATAGTGATAAACATTGCATTTTCACTTGAAATTCCATCAGCAAAAGCTGAAACAGAAAATGCTAACATCACGAACATTTTACAATATAGCACACATGGTGTGGTGAATACTGAGATATTAGTTTATACATTCATAAATTCTACACAAACTCGTGTATCTGAATTTATTGGGCTCTAACTTCACTTTCAGGTGGAGCCAATTAAATTCAAAATAACAATCATTCATCAGTTTGTGGTAGAATCTCAAGTAAATTTAAGCTTCATATCACACTACCTGTTATTTGTGGTGGCCTACAACACTAATAGCTAGTTTTCACACTTGTAAACTAAGAGAGGCGTCCAAAGTTGGGTTCCCCTCCATTTGAACACAAAGGCCCTCTTTGACCCTTATTGATTCCCTCTTATAAATGTATCTACTCGAAACCCAAAGAAAAACCACCAAATTGATACTTGACAGGACCAACAAAAACCCATAATAGTAGTCCAAGTGAGAATCATTCAAGTTGTCCCCTATCCAGCTCTTTTTGTCACCCCTTCCTGATATTTTATCAACCATTGTCACCAAAAAGCTGTTCAAGAAGTTCCCAACACCGATCCCACTAGTGAAGAATGTCGTTCCTAGGCTCTGCATGTCTTCAGGGGATTGATCATAGAAGAATTCTAGTAACCCAATGGCATTAAACACGTCTGCTATCCCTATTAACACATACTGAGGCATCAGCCAAAATATACTCATCGGGACAATATCTTTAGGACCAGCTACGTGGTTTGCACTGATAACATGCATTCTTCTAACTTCTACTACGTAAGCAATTGCAATGGCTATGATCTGGATTGAAAATCCAATCCCTAGCCTCTGAAGCAATGTGATTCCTCTGGGGTGACCAGTTTTCTGGCGCATAAACGGCACGAAAAACTGGTCGTACATTGGCACTGAGAGAAGCATGGAAAGTGTCACAAAGCTTCCAAGAGAGGCCGAGGGAATTTTAAAATTAGGTCCAAGGTTTCTGTCCAAAGTGGTTCCTTGTTTCACAAAAAGAGTGTTGATTTGTGCCCAAATGGTGCTTGGAATCAGTGTCACGAGCCATACAAGGGCCATACCAAAGATAAGTTTAGAACCTTCTACTTGGGTTACTGTCAGCGGTACCCTTTTGGAACCAGCACTGCCTTCTTTAATAGCAGCTTTGTCCAGAAACCTGCACAAACAAGTTTTCAGTTTCTAACAAAATTGGTACAAGTAAAAGATATTGCCTTTATGTGGCAGTGGAATGTTCCAACATGATTCAATCTTTTGCTGATGAATGTGTCTTATGTGTCTCTCTATGCACCAAGAATGCAAATGGGGACTATATCGTGTTTTTCATGCAATATGTGATAGCTATTGTTTGTAGTAACCTGCAACAGTGGTCACAATATGGTTGAAAGATAGGGACTATGAAAGAAGGACTCAAAGAAGATAGTGAGAACTGTGCACATGGAAGAAATTGTATGCCTCACTATTTTGCCTCAAAGAGTGGGTTCTCTGGTTAAGCACAAAAGTTGTATTGAATGAATGAGACTCCTTTGGACTTTGACTGCCTCAGAGCCAAGAGATTGAAACGGGGAACATGGAATCAGTAGACATGGCCCATTTTCTAGATTCTCTTTCAAATTGATGAGTTGGACAATGATGGAAAATGCCATTCCTAGATGCTTCCAAGTTTACTAGATCAGCTATTAATACACAATAATCTTTAAAACATAGAAATTGTTATGTGACCAGGAAAACTGGTTTCCATGTATATCTATTTTTAGATGTGTATTTATGAAAAAACAAAGTGGAAGGTAAAAGATAAATAATCATATACAAAAAAAATTTCCCCACTTTGCACCTTCCTCGTTTCTTTTGATCGTTAACTTTTTTATAAATATTTTTTCTAGTCTCTTTGTTTTATTTTCTTATCACACGTTTCATCCTCTGTATAACCTGAAGATAAATGATATGTTGATGTCAATTTTTTTTTTCATACTCTATCCCTACAAAAATTACACTAAAAACATAAAACTATTTTTTACCATAAAAGAAAAAAAAAATACAAAGTAGAGTCTAAATCAAATATAATATCAAAGACATTATAGGATTGGAAAAAAGTTGAATTGATGAATTCATGTTTTTTGAATCCTATAATTTCTCTTTACTTTCTGTAAATAAAAGTGTATTTTTTTTTCAATCTCGTTCTTATATTTTTATTTTATTATTATTTTTATGAAGTGTTATAAAGAGAGATTTACAGTCTCGGGTGTTTTATACATAACTTGACTCGCAGATCAGGATCTATCAGATCCAAATTTTCTCAATTATGCTCGATATTTTCACACGAAGAACCCGGAAGTTTTACATGTGAAGTTGATAAACGTTGAAGTGCTTTGGAAGCTCTCTTAAGAAGGTATTTATTAGGGAAAAAAAAACAAATCTTTAAATATTTCATCTAATCTTCCATCTATATATTAATATATCTGAGAGTTAAAGAGAAGTTACTTTCAGATGCACCATTGCTTCCACGTCATTCATATGTCCTTACAAAGGCAAGAATGACACATGGCACTCCAAAACTATAAACAATATCATATGAAACATCTTACCCTATGTCACTTATTATTATATTGCCATTTTTCAGTTTCATTTATTTATTTCTGTCTGAAGATATGGACTAACCTTGAGTTTCTACCAAGCATTATGCATTTTAGAGGGCGTAACGTAAAATGAATAATTCTAACACTGGTTTTTTTAACTGAGACCAGATATGTTGAGATATATGTGCTGACCTGAGTGTGGGAGTGTGATAAACCTGACGTTTTCCGGTACTAACATAATGGTGGAGGTTGTGCTCATAGAGATCAGAGGGGTTAACAGGGAGTTGAAGTTTTCTATTCCTGAATGCTGCAATGGGGACACGAACGAGGTCCCTAGCAGGAGCATTGGTTGTTCTTACTTTGTGGCGATATATCGGTGTGCCTATATAGAATATAAGCAATGAAAGCATGAGACCAGCAGTGGGGATACCATAACCGAGTCCCCATCCCAAGTTCTCTTGAATGTATACCAATCCCAGACTCGCAATCAAAGCACCCAAGAATGAAGTGAACATCCACCAGTTGAAGAACGAGGCCTTAAGCTCTTTCTCGTTGGGGTTGAAGTCATCAAACTGGTCGGCACCGAAGGTTGAGATGTTGGGTTTTGTTCCGCCTGCTCCAATTGCCATTGTGTAAAGGGCTGTGTAGAAAAACGCAATCTGTGAGGTTGAAGCCTTGTTGCATATGCCATTGCTGCACGTTGGTCTCAGCCTCTTCAGTGACACTGCTACTGTCAGAAGTGTCATACCCTGTCATCAAATAATGCAACTTCTAAGTAAAGGAAGAAAATTTGGTGCTGTCTTTTGGGCTCAGAAACATGGTTTCAAGTTTTAACCTACACTGCATGCACATCTCTGCATCAAATCATACAACAACATCATTCTAAAATCACCATTTAGAATAATTTGTCAATGGCTTACAGTATTCTTTCATTACCAATCACTTGCAATATAATTTCTAATCCCATTTTTATAAACTGACGGTGCACATTAATTCATTTATGGAGAAAATTTTTCACTCTTAGATATTAGATATGTCAGGTTTTACATAAGGGTTCTTAAGGCGATGAGTTTATGGGTCTTGATTCTTATATAGTGTTCTATTTTCTCATTTTTCATCAATGTAAGACTTACACTTGAATTCTTAACAAGATCATTCTTAACGAGTTTTATGTAATCTTATACTATTTTTTAATAAATCTTAATTAGCAATAACGAATATATTATTTACTATCGCCTCGTAAGTATTAATTTGAAATAAGAAAAACCATGCTATATATATTGAAAAAAGGTCATTTTTTGTAGGTAACATTTTATATAAGCCTCTATTATTTTTTTTCCTCTTTTAAAAATTAAACTAAAAAAATAAAAAAGAGAGAATATTGCCAAAAATATATGTAATGCTTCATTATACACATCTCACATTGAAAACGAAAAAACATATAAATTAATTAATTAATTAAAATTTAGAATTGGAAATAATTTTTTCTTGACAAATCAACCACAGAAAGGAGGCCACATATGGGTTCATAGGTGGGGCTATTTTTGAATCATAAATAATAATCTTGTCCTATCTATGACAGTTAACAATCATATACATTGCCCCCACAAGTGCAAATGATAGAATGGAAGTATTTGGTGGATGAGGTAAACTCACAAAAAGGTATACAAAAAGTAATTAAAAAATTGATTAAAAGAGTGATTTGAAAGAAATTGGAATAGAAGTTACCAAGACATAAATGAGAGATGAGAGTGTGAAAGTCCAGAAACGACCCAAGTAAGAATCTGCGATGCAAGCTCCAAGAATTGGCGTTATCCACACAGATCCTGACCAGTTATTCACATTCCTCACTGATGAAACTGTGTCTTCATGAAGTTGGCTTGTAAGATAATTCACCAAGTTCGAAGCCACTCCATAAAACGCCATCCTTTCAAATGCTTCATACCCTGAATTCAGAATAACCATACCATATCATCATCATATACAGAAACATGATATATCTGCATAATGCAACGAATACGATAAGAAGAATTAAGAAAAGTTGAAGGGTATGAAAAAAGGCATTGATTGTTCTGACCAACAAGAAAAGCACAAGCCTTCCATTTGCCGGTTTTGGATGAGAGTGCAGGGTGGCCACGAAAATCAACAGTGGCATCTTGGGTATAATCTGCATTGGCTTCCATTGATGATGATGATAAGAGATATATTACATAAACAAATAAGCAAGAAATAAGAGATGTATAGAGAAAGTTAGTGATGTATCAAGGAGAGCAATAAATGGAGAAAGAGATCGGTGCTAGAAAAAACGGGAGTAGCTGCTATCTCTATATATATACTGCGGAATAGCTTTATTATCCATCACGGCATCTTTATATTTATTTTTTATTTTCTTTCTAACCATGCTTTTAAAACCCAAATACATTTCAAGTTTCATTGTTACATGGGCTTCTACTGGTATTAACACAATTATTTTAACAATTAAAAATTCATTAAAAGTTAAAATTCAAGATAAATTTATAAGTTTTTAATGTTTCACATAACCTAAATAATATATATGAATATCATATTTAAATTAAAATTTCAATAATGTATATCAATATAATTAATAATAAAAATAATAAATATTATTAGAATTTTTCATATTACTTAATATTTTTCTTGTAAATTTATAACAAAAATTTATAAAAAAAATATATTTTTTTAATTTTTTTTAAATATTTTAATTAATAGATGATATAGATAATTATTTCTTATAAAATTTATAAATATTTTTTGCAAAAAATATTTTATACAAAATATTTTTGTAAAAAATTTAATAATAACTTTTTACAATTTTTTTATACCAAAATTTGTGAATATTTTTTATGAAAAAATTTTAAAACAAAATTGACAAAAACTAATATTTTTTAATAATGAAAAATATTAATGTTTCAAGTAATTCTTTAAAATTGAAATTAAATAATTTTTTGTTTGGTCGTATTTTACTAATTTGACTGATTTAATATTGGATTTGTGTATCATTACTTTCCTACCATAACGCAACCAGATAAAGACCTGTTCCTGGTTGAGATAGTTCGTTCGATTTTAACGTATTGTCTCAATCTTGATAAGCATATATTAGTTAATATAAATTAATATATAATTATACATATAATATTTCTATATATTATAAAGAATATTATGTATTGAAAGGATAATAGTTCTCAAAAAAGTGTGTTACATTTTTTTCTATACCACATATAATAAAATAATAATAATAATAATAATAATAATAATAATAATAATAGTTGAACTATAATTTAATTTATTAATTTAATTTAAAAATAAAATATATGATCCATATACCATTTATTACATCTCATTACTATTTCAAACTACACCTAAAAAACCATCATGTATGTAATATATAAATCACAAATTACTTATGATATTGTGATATATATATATATATATATATATATATATATATATATATATTTTAAATTCCACCATTGTCCTTACGATATGATCTGTTTCCATACCATCAATTGAGTTTATAATAGCATCTGGGAGTTGATCGCGATATCCTTTCTCACAGATATTTTCGGCAACTCAATTAAGTCAGACTCCGGTCCTTTCTCCCCACTAGCCGACCCTGCCCCACTGGCCAACTTAGAATCATTAACACAGTTTAAGTAACAAACAGATACTTTCAATATCTATAATCGGATGCACCCGAATTATAAACTCTAACTAAGCCCTTAGTGGGCAACTTATCAACAAACTTCATTAAGATCTCCACCATCGGTCCCCATATCCTTGTACCGAGAAGGGGTACCCGTCCAGCTAAATGGGAATTTTGTACTCCCATCTGCGTTCAAGAAATAAGGCTTGCCTTCTTCCTTCACCACAACTTTGAAGTACCCATCCTTAAAGTGCTTGAAAGATTGGGAAAATGCGTCCAGTCTGCTGATACTAGGACGACTTATCAGAGACAGCCAAGTAGTCGGCTAGCGGGGTCTGGTGTCATAGAAGTACAGGAAAGCGTAAGGAGAAGACTCCAGGTATAGAGATTGGCACAAGATGCGGAAGGCTTGGAAGTAAGCCCAACTATTCGGGTGCAACTGTGTAGGTGCCACGTTCAGCGCACGCAACACACCTATAGTGAAATCATCTAACGGTAGCCGCACATGTAGCTAAGAAAAGTGACACATGTACATGTAGAAGAAATTCTCCGTAGCCCCCTCCTGCCCGTGACACACACGGTCAATAGCGCTAACCCTCTCCAGGGAAACGATATCCCCGCTTACACCCTTTGAGATGACAGGCGTACAGTTCAACCAGGAGTTCAATAAGCAAGACCACCGGAATAAAGATGATTGATTGCGGACATCGGCAGCCACACACCCATAACCGCCTTTGGCCGGCCAGTCACTCTCGGCCAATTCCTCAGGGGATCTTCTCGGACCTCCCTCACCGTTTCCATGGGGAACCCACTTACCATACCTCCAGAACTGGTACCCTCTTCATCAACTTGCCTACCTCTACTCCCCTCCGACCTATACTCTCACTACTAGATGTGGACAACGACACGCTATCACTACTAGACATACATTTTCTCGTGTTTCCAGAAAGATGTCGGCTGAAATTGAGAAGTAGTCGGACAGGAAAATGCACACAAGACCTCTGAATACCAAACTCTCGCAAATTAACCAAGTAAACCCTCATTTGTTTTGAAATTCATATTTATAGGCCAGAATCCCAAACGGCGAAAACCCCTTCCTGCCAAAACAACAACTCATACCAATCGACACCATCATTACAAGAGACGTGACTCTTAAAAACGACGACACCAGAACTTCCTGATTTGACCCCTGACACCCATTCACATACCTTCAAACGGTTACCACTTTTTAGCCTTAACATTGTTCATCACACTTAAAGGCTAAGGGACTGGTGTATCACACCTAGCCGGTTTCGCTAGCATATCAACACATATTACCCTTGACCGACACCTATGTCGGTCAAGGCTGGGGGACTGGTGTACCACACCAAGCCAACTTAACAAAATAATGATAAAACGATCACCATACTAAAGCATTCAAGTAACCGGCCTAGGCTGGCCTAACCGGCCAAAACTGGTAACCTAGACGTCTAGAGGAACAACCTGCCTAAGACAGCACATGAGCAACACAAACCGCCAAGGAAAGTAGTCGGTTTAGGCCGACAACCTCAATATACTCAGTAAAATTGAAGCCCCCCGTGTTCAATAGGTCCTAAGGGCCTGGGTTAGGGCCTAGGCCCACTTACAACCCAAGCTAGAGCCCAAGCCAAGGCCCGACCCATGGGATAACCAGACATAATTAATGCTCTATAAATACACATGGACCCCAGTTATTAAAGGTACGCATTCATTAATCACAGATTTGACCTTTTGAGAGTTTTGACTCACTTGAGCTTTGGAGTCCCTTATGCAGGTAATTCCTCCTGGGTCCAAACCGACATGTACCAATCGGAAAGAGACCAACTGAGGAGATAACGGACTACATGGGTAAGGTGACGCTTGTGCCTAACTTATCTGTTTGTTCTCTGCAGGAACAATATATATATATATATATATATATATATATATATATATATAATAAATCTATTTAAATTTAAGTATATTTATTCACACGTTACCTAAATAACTAATTATCACTTTAGAAAAAAAAGATATTCCACTTAAAAAGTGAATGTTTCATATTCTTTCTCTTTCTCGTTGAATGTTATTCACCTTTGAGAAGAGATAACTGTCTTGTCGTAGTTTTTTCTTGTAAAAAATGAAGTTTTGACAAAATTCACAATATTGATCCAAAACCCAAAATTATCAATTATAACTCTTTCATTAAGTTTAAAACATAAAAATAAGTTTATTCTTCGATCAAATTAGTAAGCATACTCACGAAAACAAAGTGTAATTATTCCACATTTAAAACAAACCAAAATTATCACTAAGTCATATAATATAATTAATTATGTAACCCATACAAATCAACTTGACCATGTAAACTCAATTCAAGTTCAAATTTTGAGAATTAAAGTGTAAAGTTATTACAAGTACCTAATATCTCTGTCAATGACTAAAATTTGATCAAAAGAAATTGGTTAATGATCTTTAACAACAGAGTTATTGTATGAGGTTATAGTTGAGCTGAACTAAAATAATATAAATGAAACTAGAAAAATCTGTGGCCATGACTCAATTAAGCATTGACAAAAATTGGAAAATCTGGAACCACATAAGAGTGGAAATGCCCTAACTTTTGCAGTGCATCACATAATCAAATTTTCAAATAATGGTGGGCACATGAGGCATGGAGGGTACAAATTTGCACCGACCCATTATCTCTGCAAAATCAAAATAAAAATGACATTATCCTATAATTATATCATCTTAACTCGTGCACATCTTTGACCCAACTTGTACAATACAAACTACATATGAACATAAACATCATAAACATTTGGCTCACACCCATGTAGTCGTCAACATCTTCCCCACCAAAGTTAAGAGTGATAAGTGATTGATAATGTAAACAAAAATTTAATAGTTATATATATATATATATATATATATAGTAATGTTTATGTATTATCACTAGTTTCAAATCCATTAAAACAAATATAGTAAGTAGAGTTTTCATAAAGTTTTAAATTCAAATTCTATTGTAACATATTATAAAAATAAAAAAAACTAGTTTTTTTTTTTTTTCTGTAAAAAGACTAGTTTATGTACATGATTGTCGAAAATATATTTTTGACTTTGAGAAGACTATTTTATTAATATTTTAGCCGTCAATTTTATTTTTAAAATATTATTCTTTCACCTGAGTGGTTTTTAAAAGTGTAAAATTACTTATTTAAGAGTTTTGTTTGACAAAACTTATAATATATAAGTTTCATTATGTAATTAAATTCATGTTTTTTAAAGGAGTATTATTATTTAATAATAATTTTAAAATTTTTCAAAGAAACTAATTCTTTATTAAATATTTTAGCACTTCTATTTATTTTTTAAGAATTATATACATTTTTTATTTATGTAAATTGATGTTATGAGTATTAATCAAATTTAAAAATTTTATTTTTCGATTTAAAAGATAATTGTATTTAATTTGAATTTTCACTATGTGAAATTTTCATATAACTATCATGCAGTACAACATTAATTACTTTAATCTATAATGTTATTTTTTTAATTTGAATTACATAAAATAAATTAAGTTAAATAATAATTAAAATGGTGCAATAATTAATTGTCCCATTAAAATTTAAAAAAAATATTAACAGATAAAAGAAGGATAACAAAAATACTTAAATATATAGGATAGTAATAAAAACAAATAAGTTGCATGCTATTGCATAGAAACTATTTGTTATCGCTTTGTAATAGATAGAATAGATTTGAAAAATAATGAATTTAAGAGGAACAGGAAGACCACTGTGATATTGTTTATTTTAAAGAATAAAGAAGTAAAAATAAGAGGTTGTAAATTATTTGACGAATATAATAAATTAAAAATATTTTAATAGATAAAATGGTTAGATTATAATTTTATTTTAATTAAAATTAATATAAAATAAAATATATTTATCTTATTATTATTATTATTATTAGAGTTAAAAACATTTCATCACATAATTAAAATTCACTTAAAAGTGAAGGAATTTAATTAAAAATAAAAGATCTTTGTGTAAAATAATGTATGTTTAATTTGCTTTCTTTAGTAATTTTTCACGCATACGAAGATGAAAGTCTCTTTTAAATTCGTTTTCACAAATCAATATAAATAAACATTAAAAGTTCTCCTTTCCTTATAATATACTACATAGAAACAAACACAACATAATTAAAAATAGCTTATAATTCATGATTAGAAGTTATGAAATATGATAAAATAGTTTATAAGCGGATAAAATAAGTTAGTAACTAGTTTAGTATTCTTTCCAAACACACTTGCATTTATTTTAAATAATTAAAAAATCCTCTTAACTAATCTTGATCTTTATACAAGTAAATCAATTTAATAATTAAAGTGATAAAATATATTTAGACATAACATCCAGTAATTTAAGTATTTCCTTGAAAAAAATATGTAAGAAAAAGAGAATATAGTAGTTTAAAGAATATATGGGTGATTTGTTCTTTTTCTTTGGACAATTTAATGAAAAAATCTATTCCGATGATTTTTATAATGAAGGTACAGGAATGTAGTGGTAGCCAACAACCATAAACCTGTTTCTGAGACAAAAGTTGCCTATATTCTAAAGAATGACGTTTTCTCGTTACCATTGAGTTTTCCCATCATGCCAACTCATAAATCGTTACCGATATCATTTATTTGTTTTCAAAAATATCATGTCTATTAAAAATAAAATAGTTTTATAATATATATAAGTAAAATTTAAATTTTACTTTATAAATTAATTTTATAAAATTAATTAAATTTTAAATTTATTTTTAATGATATAATATAGATATAATATATGGGTAACAGAAATCAAAGTCTATAATTTTGTCTGAAAGATTTTTTTTTTCTAAGCACAGAAGTATTAATAAATATTCAGAACTTAATTAAGTATATATAAGTTGAAAAATTAAGGTGTTGAATACAGTATTAGTTGGGTAATAATGGACCACACTTTGTTGGCTCCATAAATGAAGTTCTGAATGCAATGAGATATTTTCTGAGAATCTCATTCTCATAGCTTATATAGGTCAATGCATTCAATTACAACATTTTTAAGATACTATACTCCTCATTTTAAATGGCTAACCATTATCATATTATTTATATTATATAATACATAAATTATTACAACTTAGTTTAAGTCTAACTTACTTTTATACCACAAATATTAAAATTATTATTATTTTTATCTATATATTGTAAATTAACTGGTTGATATAAATCTTTTATATATAGTTTTTAGATGTTAGTTGTTAATAAATGAATTATAAATATTACTAATTCAATCAACATAGAATGAAAAAACTAGTAACGGTCAAAAATTCTCATAAAAAAATGTTTTTTTGACACCATAAGTGTCATTTAAAACCCCACTTTGAAGGGTAGGATGATCATTAAAAACGTAAATTTTATATTTGTAAAAGTATCAAATAAAAAGATAAAATAATAAATATCAAATGAGTGTAAAAAATTTTAGCTTCAAAAATAGTATGATTCAATCTTATATATCTTCCTATATTTTTTATCAATATAACAAGTTTCTCATTTTTAATTATCATAATCTTACTTTATCTCGATTTTTGTGATCATCTTTGTAAAGAATCTTTTATTTATATATAAATATTATTTGACATCAATAACTATCATTTGAAAATCTATTATAAAAATAAAATAATCTTAACAAAAACTAGATTTTTGTATTCGTAAATTAAAAAAAATGATAGTGTCCGATAAATCTAAAAATAATTTTGGTGCCAAAGTATTACTTCCTTGATATGTTACAAGATCAAATTCCTCTGTTCTCAGGTATTTTTTTAATAGTCTTACTCCAAACTTTGTTCAGTATTCTAACAAAACTGTTTCAACTTGTATGGACATTTTAACTTAAAAGTTTTTTACTCATTCAAATCATCTTCAAATACCATCACCCTATAGATTTTATATATGTTTCTTATTTTCTCGAAACGCAACATCGTTTATTACAAATTTGATAATTTTTAGTTTTAAACTGTATTTGTGTGTTTTTCTTGCAAATTTAGAGGGTTTAATAGTTACATTGTATTACTTAGATTTGTTTGAAAAAAAAAAAACTTGGAGATTTAGAAAAATAATATCATATTTAAAGAAGAAGAAAAAAAACTGCCATACATTACATTTCTTAGTGCTCTAGCCGATATTAAAGTAACATATTTTATGTCACACTTCATAATCGATATTAAAATTTACCTTTTTCCAATACCAGTTTACAATTTTTTATCAATAGTTGAAGGAAGGGTATATATCCTGTATATATGTGTGGTGATGCCAAGAAACAAGCACTGCAAGAATCTGTGAAAACTTTTAGCTACGAGAGTAGAGCATAATTAAATAATTAAAAAATTATACTTTTAACACTTATTTTTTTAATTTTTAATTTTATTTTATGACGTGATTTAGTATGAATCATTGATTCTTAAAAAATAGTGAAATATTAATCGATGATTATCGTTAAATCACATAGAATAAAAAAGGAGTCAAAAAAAAAATAAGAATTCTAATTTTATTGTCCTAAATAATTAGGTGTTGCATAGCAAGGAGGGCAAATAGGTGAATGACATAAACCCTACCCAAGGCCAAACCTGGTGAAAGATGTTTGCCCTGGTGGCAATGGTGAGGAAGATAGAGACAGAAAAAGACTACTTCTATGGCTCACACAACAACAGTACAAGATAATGCTTTCCCTCCAAATTCAACACACCCATTCATTCCTCAAATAAACCATACACATCACTGCTTTCTACGTACTTTCCTTCTTTCTTAGCCTCACATCTTTCAACTTTCATTACACCTTAATCAATACCCGTCTTGTTAGGACAATGCCTATCTAAGATTCTTATCACTTAATTACAACAAAGTTAAGAGTTTTGAAAATTTGTTATATGATCGAGTACTACCGTCAACTTTCACATCATATACATATATAATAATAAAAAGAATGAGTAAAATGTGTCTTCATTAAAGATTGATGAACACCATGATAGTTTTTGTTGTCCCCCTTAGTGGTGATATGAATAATAGAGGTAGTAATCGAAAGTCAAAATCAGAAAAAGTATACGTAATTGTTATACCAATGATTTAGGATGCGTGTGAAATGGTGGCTCCTTTGCAATTGGCAAGAAATGAAGGAGTAACAGAGAAACGGCATAAGATTCATTAACTCATGACTACTAACAATCATGGGAGACATCAAAGACAGCATATGCATACAGCATCTTTAACATGGATCGTTGGATGTCAAGTCACAAAAGAATAGAAATTACAAAAGTGAAGTAGACAGCAGAATAGCATAGCACGGAAGGAATCACTGTCTCTCACTCATAACCTTCCACCCTTCCACATTCAGATCCCAATTCTGTAACTCTGAGATACCAATCACAAAATTCGGGGACACAGTTGGAAATTTCCGTGCGTTAAAAGATGCCACATGTTTTAATATGTAATCGAGTGTAAATCTTATCCTGAAAACTGGTTGTATAAAATTGAGTTGGACGTAAAATTTAGTTACTAACATCATATCAGAGTCATTAGTTAAAACACATCTTAACAATTTAACAAAGTTTGTTATTTGTTATGTTTATTATTTTACCCGCTATCGTACTACCTATTAATGTTTATTCTCACGCTTGAAATGTATTTGTCATGGCGTGAAAAATTTTTTTGAATGTTTCATCGTGACTAGAGATAAACTCAATTTGTAATATATATATAAATAAATTGGTATAAACCTAAAATAAAATAAATGAGATTGAATTAGACTTAAAATAAATTTTTTAATTATCTAAAGTAATATAAGTTGGATATTATAGTGACAAAGAAAAAAAGTTGAGATATAATTAGAAAAATACAAAACACCGTATGCGTATATTATTATTGAAGATGTATTTAGATGAAACAAAAAATAAGTAAAGTAAATGAAATAACAGAAAAATAAAAAAGTGAAAATTATATATAGATAGAATGTATTTTTTATTCAATAAAAATTGAAAAAAAAATGAAATGGAAGACGAGATTAGATCGAATAAATTTATAAAACACAATCAATTAAAATATAAATAATGCTATGTTTTGTGAACAGTATTTACTTGTACATGGAAACAATGAAATTAAATATAATTTAGTACATAAAAGAAAAAGTAGCCAAATTAAATAAAATCGACCAAAATATAAACCAAAATAATATTTAAATCTAAAATTTTAACTAATTTTAGTATGATTTTTTATTCGTGGATAATTTTATTCTCTGCAAGTAACAAGACTAACTGATCAGATAAAAATAGGAATAACGTTATAATGACATTTCTTATCTCTAAGAATCTGACATCTAGCATTAATATATATAATTTCTTTTAAAATTATGTTTTGACGAGAAATTGTTTATTTTACTCTCCTGCAAAAATGGAAATATTTTCCATTTTGTAAGTGTCTCTCCAGTAGACAAAAGAAACTTTCCTTTTTTTAGGGGCTTTTTTATTACATACAAACTAACACCAAGATCTTGTGGGTTTGAAAAACAATCAGGGGAGTGCCAATAGCTGGCCCAGTAGTAACTACTTGACATTGGTTAGATTTATAAACAGGTCCAAAAGCAAATGTGAGTTCTGGGCTGATCTATAACAGTCTTCTGATCCACTAGATCCCTTTCTAGGTTTTCGGGACCCTTCGTATCGAAAAATAACATGGATCGGGGCCCCTATATGAGCAACCAAGTCAAAATTGATACAATCACAGCACAGGCACTGCACTGGTACAACCAAGTCAAAATTTGATACAATCAAATTGATACAAAATTTGATCAAGACAATAATTGTGCATTTAATTTATCAAATTTCTTAGAATTAAAACAAACGGTGAAACTAAATAATAATTAGCCTTATACTCACAAATTTTTTGTTACATATCCAGAGTCAGGGTAATCATGAAAAAGAAAAAAAGCAAAAAGTATACAGACACTTGTATTGCCAACTATCCCCAGACTTCTACTCCAGTAGCTTTGCCTATAGTGAAAAAAGGAGTCACAAAAGGCATTAAAGATGAAACTCGCATAGGAGCTTCCTTACTCAGATTGCATTTCCATGACTGCTTTCTAAACGTTAGTATATACATTAATTTGTGGTCACTTTAGTCTTCTACTTTGCTTAATTTGGCGTTACTTAATACAATAATAAACTACCTCATTTTATATGACTCTTTTAAGCTTCCTATCTTCCCTGACAACATATTCGATCAGCAGAACCTGCAGTCTACACGATCATGAAGAAGTGACGTAAAAATAATATCATCGATGCCAATCCATAAATTTTTTTGCACTGAAATACAGTATTTGGATCCTATAACTGATCCAGGAATGCAACTAGATGAAATTAAACAGTTGTCAAGTTAAAATTCCAGAAGATCTATATGTATATATTATAGCTCAGAAGAATCATCTATGTCAAAAAAGGCAAGTCATATCCAATCACAATTTCTTGAATCGTTAGAATACTCAAAAATCTCCCAGGAGAAATTATCAAAAGTGAAAAAAAAAAAAATCCAAGGCCAATTAAAGTGTTAATTATAACTGGTCAGGGTCAAACACCTTTTCTTTGATTTCTAGATTAGAAAATTGGGAAGATTGTCCTGAACTTACTGTCTCACATTTATACATTAACCTGGTTACATCACATTTTCATTAGAACCAAAACAAGGATTAGGAGACTCAAGCTGCCAGTCCCACTGCTGCTCTACGTTCCTCTTAATCCAGTTCATGAACAGATTCAACCTCCTCTTCTGGTAGTTCAAATTCATCAACCTCTTTAAAGTAGGCATTTTGTTTTTCAATATAATCTTGAAGTTGGGCATCTTTGGACACGTCTTCTTCATACGACACAGCACTCTTCTTCTGGAAACTCAGCAGATATCATCAAACACTTGAGCAAATTATCCATTAAGAACCATATAAAATTCACCATTCATGTAAACTACTCCAGTGATAATTAATTACACCACACTCAATTATGCCTTACAAATCTGCAGAACCATCATAAACAGAGTGTATATTAAAAATCTATACCTTCTTGCAAGAAACTGTTAAAATCCTAGCCTTACGTAGACCCAAACCTTCAAGTTCAACTCCATCACTTTTGTCCCTGCTAGCCAGCAAAGAAACTTGGATGACAAACGAGTAATTAAAGGAAAAAAGACGAGAGAGTAATAATTGTACTTGGTTCCCTTACGTATTGTAAAATTGAACCTAATATGACTGAAAACAGAGAATAGTTATTACTAGTTACCGAATCTTAGAGATTTTTGAATTGGCTATTTCCTTTTTTGCATTCCTTTTCTTTTCATTCAAAGTATGTATTCGGGTGCAGAATGCTGAAATTGGCTCAGAAACATCAAGGCCAACAGTACCTGAAGTCAAAGCTCGAAATCACCGCGTCGTCGAAAAGTAAGAAACAGATATCGTTAACACAGTGGTATTAAGCTATAATTATTGGCTTGACGTGACAAAAATTGATGCAAAATTGGAACACGGGTTACCAGAGCATAAACGATTGATTATACAGAGTAAGAAAAGTTCAATATGAAATTTAGATGCAAAGGTAATATATATCGTAATATGTGATTGCATAAAAATGAAAGTACCGCGTCTGGAATCGATTGTGGAGGAGGAAGAAGATGATGGAAGGAGGTTGGAAACATTGAGATCGGAAAGAGGTTTTCGTTTTCTTTCCCTGCCATTAGCGTTTTTCATTTCAACGATTGAGTTTCTGAGAGTGTGAAAATCACTCACTCCCACTTCTCATGCTTTTTTCTGTTATATTGTCTCTCGTGGTGGCGGGAAATGACAGTTGGAAAACAACCATTTGCTAATGCCGTTTCCATGAATTCTTTTTCAGTGCCACTTTAAATGTGTCTATAGGATTTATTTGAGTTCAAATTGATTTTCAGGTAAAGTTTAATCCAAAAAGAAGATGGGTCTGAAAAATTTTCAACTCAAGGTAAAAGTTGTGTTATGTTATGTTCCTTTTAATTATATCCAAGTTCATTTGACATTTGTCGATTTTTTCACTCCTCTAATTTCGTAAAGAAATTATGCCACAATGGAAGATTTCTTAAAAAACTATATGAAGTTCACAATTTTTTGTTGAATAAGTTAAGTTTCCTTTAAGTGGAGTCTTGATCTAGAAATAAAAGAACTAAAGTAGTAATTGTTATATATGATGGAAAAAAATGTCAAAATCATTTTATTTATGTGTTATATGTATTACATGTTAAATTTTATATCAAATGATACCTAGTCTTGATAAGATGTGTTACCCATATACAAAACATAGTTATGATTAAATATAAGTTGAGATTAAAGGAAAAATCTAAAAATTTTCAAAACATGAATTAAAAAGTTCAATAAATGTTTGATCTCCCTATTTAATAAATATGCCTGTCAATGTTGTCATTTTCCCTCGTGTCTCTTTCCTAAGATTTGTTTGATCTCCGTACAATTCAACCTGCACTCCCCCGGAGTGAAATGACCTATTTGTCTTTATTTTCTTCATTTAATCTTCTTCCTACACCAATCTTGCACCTCTCTCTCATTCCTCCTTCAGTTTTTGTCTTGGACCCACTGTTGGAACACCTTACCACTGTCAATAAATTCCTTAAGCATTCATTGCCGCCCTTGCACATGTTATTTTTCTTCCCTTCCAGTCATTAATAGATAAAGGACCCCCAAATTATATCATGACTTCTGATGCTTCCAAAATATATGGTTTATATTTTGTACAATCTCCAAAGCGATAGTTAGAACTTATGAAAGGTGTGGCTGTAGGAATCCAGAATTCAATACAAATTGCTCCATATTCATTTTGTTGATCAAAGCTAGTCATTGCTGAGCGTAGCGTCCTATCATTGCTCAGGTCCCACATACTCAGCTAGCTATCAAAGCAACTATGAGAGTGACTTGATGAACAATTCTTACTTTTCATCTTATTCTGATTAACCACACATGACTCCTTAATAAGAATTCATACAATTTTTGCTCAATACGCAGACTTTCTTTATGAAAATAACATAGAAAGTTGATATCTGGTTTAAAAATCTCATATTTCTGATAAATGTCTCCCAACATTATAAAGTCAAAACAAATTAAACATTCTTGCCATAAAATAGTCTTAACAACTGCTACCCAATCTCATTACTGTTCAACCTTACAAGTTGGCACCCCAATCTACTTGACAAACCATCTTTTTAGTCTCTCAAGTATTACTCTCACCTGAAAATGTACAAGTAATCCTTAATACAGTGAATATTTTATCAATTTGCTTTTCACGCTGATATATGTTATTAACACCGAGGAACTAAATTAAAGGATTCTCAATTCTTTGTTTTAAGGAAGGATTCTTCAATACTTCAAACCTCTAGGAAGCACTTACATACTTCCATTACTTTCAAGATGGAAGGTCCAACATAAAATAAATCAGTACATAAAATTTCTATATTGATGGGTTCCTTCTTCGAAGGAACGAAATGCATTTTCTGCAAGAATTTGGTATTCTCTATCAGAGAACACAAAGTTATCTAACAACACCTGTACAACTATTACAGAGAAAAAATGATTTTGTAATAACATTGTTAAATTCTCTACCAAAATCTAGAGATGGAGAAATAAGTTAAATATCTCGTCATCTCTTGTGTGTACACTAAAAGAAATAGTTCAAAAGTTCATAACCTGAGAAGAAAGGTTTAGCAAGGGCTCGAGGGCACTGGGATCAAACTTGCGGGCAAAGAGGTAACAAATGGAAGTCATCTCGGAATTATATCGACAGAGGGATCCGTTGTTCCTTAAAGCCTGAATAAAATCGGCAGTGATATTGGCTCTGCCAAAGCTTGCAGGATGAGGACCCAACATTGACCAGTCAACCCATGTGATGGTTCGGTTGGCATTAAGAGGACCATGGAACATGTTCAAGAAGGTTGGAATGTAATGCTCATCTGGGTAGCAAGCAGGCTTACAGTATTTTCGGAAGAGGGAAAAATATTGGGTGTCAGAGATTATATACACAGCAAGAAGACGATTGAGTTCAAACCACTGAGAGCCTTTACGCCAGTGTCGAAGTTGAATATGAGGAAGCATGCTGCGACTGTAGCGACCGCGGCCATAGCGGGTGGGATCATCGTAGGATTCAACAAAGCTGTGGGCGGAGTCAGTGAGATATCGGTAGACAGTGGGGAAGTTGTAGATTGGGATGCAGCTCTCGGAAAGCAGAACAAACCGCTCATTGGAGAAGTCCAACAGAGCATTTGCCAAAAGCCGTCTCTCAGCCTCTGCCAGCGTCACTGTGCCCCACGAAACATCCTGATCACAATCCAGTATCATGTCTGAGCACATCATGGAACCAAACAAAAAAAAAGAAGAGTATTTGTGATTTACCTGGCTGGGGATTTGGCGCCTGTAGAAAGGGGAAGACTCAGAGACGTTGAGATGGAATCGCGGAGGGGCGTGGACGTAAATGCTGAAGAGAGGGGCGTGGCCGTTGAAGAATCTCTCCCAGAGGGGCAACATGGGAAGGGGACCCCTGGTGAGAAACATGAAGGCCACCTTGGGGATTCTGCGGAAAGGGTACTCTTCTTTCTTCGGCATCAAGGAAGCCCTCCAGAAGAGCTCATCGTCCGACAGAGTATGAGTGAGGTTGGGCGGATGAAGGAAGTCCCCCATGTCGAGAGGCGGAGGAGGAGGAGGGGAAGGTGGTGGTGGTGGTGGTGAGGAGGAGGCTGCGGCGGAGGAACAGTTGGGAAGAGGGATATAACTGTTAGGGTGATAAGGGTTGCGGTAGGGCTGGGATATGAAATTGGTGTTGTGGATGTGAGAACTGATGGTGAGACCTATGACGACTCCCCCCGCAAAGACAACGAGGTATGTGAGGATTTGGGCCAATTTGAGGAGCCCCGCGTGCTTGTCTACCTCCTCCCTCCCCCTGTAATTCCGACCCATCCTTTCCTTTCCCTTCCCTTCTGATCCACCGATCCAGAACACCACGCCGCCGCAGCCACTTTCACTCGCTCACTTGTATCACTGGCTCACTTTCGCCCTTGAATTCATACACCGTTGTAGAAGACTGGAACAAGCAGAAAACATCTTAATTTACGTCAACTAACCATACACGGTTACTGCTATGCCCCTTTTCCAAATAAATACTGTTAACTGAGCGAGTCAATAGTAAATGCGAACATATATGTTAAAATGACCTTAATATAGGCTCTGCACATAAAATTTAAAATGTCGTATTTCAATCTATCTCTCTAACGTGTACTTTCTTGAATACAGATTACAAGATATTCCATTGATAGTTTTCAATCAATTTCTCTAATGAGTAACATGAGTTAATTAAACACGTCGTGTTTCAACTTTATAAATTACAATTCGTTTTATTAGATGCAAGAGTTGTCTATATCTACACATCTGTTTTGGACAACCAGATGCCAAAGTATAAAGGAATCAGAAAGTGATAAAATCATTACATGGGGTGTGATCTAAAGAGGAGAAATGAGGAGAAGGAAGCTAAATTGAAGCCATGCAAAGTTAAAATTACAGAATTGATGTAAGAATAAAAGTTTCATATATGAATAAAGAAATCAAATACATTATATAGAAAGGTGCAGGCAAGTATTAAAGAAGAAGCATAAAAACAATAGACGAGGATGGCGAATCTATCTATCTATCTAACAATCTTGATTTCTTGAACAGATTGAAATTAAATAAATGAGAAAGGAAGGGTCTCATGAAAACGGAGAGGGCGATCCAGCAGATCACGGGAGCACAGAACGGTGAATGACGGAAGTGGAAAAATAGGCAAAACAATTGTAATAAAAAAAAAAAAGGAATAGATGAAACTGAGAAGAGAGAAGAGAGAAGAGATAGTACGGAAAGCATCAGAAAACCTTCGAACCTGAATCAGCGGTGGCCGCGGCGATCAAGTTGGGCACAGTCGAGTGGAGTTAGGGTTTCAGTCCAGCCTACGATTTTCTTTCACCCTTTCTTATCTTCTTTTACAATTGTATACCCTTTGTTAACCACACCCTGTTTTAAACATCACCTTCAAAAACAGAACATTGTATTAATCATCAAATGATATTTACAATTTACAAAAAGTAAACAGATCTTTGTCTGTGCCTTTTAGTGTTGTAAGAAGTAGAAAATTAAAATAATCCAACCATTTAATAATTTCTAGGAACAATTTTAAGAAACATTTTACCAATAAAACTTTTTAAACAATTTATCAAAATCTATAATTTAAACATTTTTATCATTCCATTTTCTATCTTTTATATTTCAAATTTGACCTTATTCATTTTTTTACCTTGTATATTAGTTTTTATGATAAGTTCTTTTCGTATAAGATATATCGTTTTTCTTTTTCAATATCAACGACTTTCATATATTTTGTATTAGACAAATGGTATATTTCGTTAAATTTCGATTCAATGCAATTATTCTAATTTTATTAAAATATTTTTTTGTATCGTATTCAATTGTATAATATGTCGTGTCCATAAAGTGTACTATGGAAAAATGTGCCCTGACATACCCTTATTTATGTTACCAATGTATATGAACAGAGTGGTCCTAATATTATAGGGAACCTTTCAAAGAACTACATTGGACATATGACCTTCCTGTAAGCTTTTTCAGCTTATTTCAATTAAATACATAAAAAAGAAAAAAGCTTGTCACAGTAAAATTTTTAAAGCTTATTCATATGACAAAAAATCAGCCATCATCACCCTCCACCGTTTCAACTGCCAATTGATTCACTCTGTTTCTCAATGCAATGACCCGATCACTCTTTAATCGATGCGATCAACGTCTCTTTCTCTGTCTCTTTCCCTTTCTCTTTCTCACTCACCCTTCTCTCTCCTTTCCATCTGCCACCTCACTATTCCTCACCTAAACTAATTTCAAATTCGATTTCACTTTTATCTATAATCGTAATTGCCGTTTAACATCAAAGGATAAAGATAGTTTAATGTTTTTTTTATGAACTTTTAATTTATTTTTTTAATTATTATTAGATCATTTATTTTGATTTTTTAAAATGATGTGATATAGTAATTTAATGATGACTGAAGTGGTAGATTAAAAGTAAGTCAAAAAATATAGGTTAAAGTATCATTATCCAATATTAAATTAAAAAATCATTATTTATTATACTAGCATACACACAGGCTATCGTTTCTGTGTGTATGTATTTTTTAAATATGTGTGATATTATATTAGTAGATGATAATATTGTAATATTATTAAGTTAATATATAAAATAAAATTATATTTATTAAAAATAAAGTGAAATATATCATAATAAATGAAAGAATGACCATTGATAAATAAAGAATAAGAAAAAAAACAGATAATCAATTTTATAAAAAATTTGTAAAAGTAACGGTCAATTTTAAAAAATTTAAAAATTATTATATTTAAAAAATAAATTTGATATTTTAAAATATGGAAAAAAAAAATTCCATTTATATAGTGTTATAAATTATTCATTTATCTTCATCTATATTTAAATTTAAAAACTCTTTTATGTAAAATGTAAAATGATATACAACCAAAACTTAAAAGATATAATATTTTACCTTACCCGAGTACGGTGATAAAAAAAAAGGCAACCTAATTCAAAGTAAACAATTTCCTAGGTTTTGATAGTAAGGGTTGGTCCAGTTTTATTAGGTCTCATCCTTATTTGGCTTGTAAAATATATATCGAGTTGATCCCTTCTGTATTTTTATTATAGATCGAAAAGTTTGGTTTATTAAGTATAAGTGTGGGTCTGTAGGTTAATTTTTTATTTTTTTTATTTTTGTAATGACGTTTTTAATGTTTCATAAATTAAAAAATTTTAAAAAATTTACAAAATTAAGTAAAAATTTTAGAAAATTGAATAATAAAATGATAATTTCAATATTTGCATCATACCTGTATATATATACTTTGACATATACATTATATTTTTCAAAATATATAATACATGATACTTTATACTTGTCTTTTTTTATCATATAATAATTTTGAACATTTATATAGAAATGTAGAAGAAAAATAATCAATATACGTCAAATACAAATTTTCTTATACGAATTGGGTTTATGTAGATTAATGGACTCAATATCATAATCCATTCCATTATTTTAGCAGGCCAACCTGTCAAGTTAAATCCAATTTGTCACCTATCTACAATTTATACAGACTGAAAAAGAAAAAAAAAATCACTTGGCATAATTCATGTGTACACAAATTATATATTGATCGTGTTAAACAAATATGAAGTAATTTACATTTATATTCCACTTTCCACTTTAGTTAGTTGACACCGGTTCTATTTTAAGGGTTTCTCTGTCATTTCATGAATTGATATTAAGTTTATACTCCTATTTATTTAGTTGACATGTGTCTAATATCAGGTCTTTTTGTCATTTAATCTATTGGTTTGGTATTTTATACTTTCAGTACTTTTGTTTTTCTTAATACGGTGCTCGGTTTTTATGTAATGTTTTCTTTCTCTCTCAACTTTCTATGACACGACTATTGTGCATGATGGCGATTTTCGATTTCTTGACTCTTGTCTCTCTCTTCGTTCGTTTTTTGTTTTTTTTTTATAAGCTCTCTTCATTCATCCGTATTCTTAAGTTTGTGTGTTCTTCGTGACGGTGGTTTTGTTAGGATTATAACTATGTATAATAGTAACATGTGATATTAATAAACATGGATCTAAAAACGTATAAATGCATAAATATATAAAAAGATATTTTATATTTAAAAACATAAAAAATATACAGGTTTATAGACCAGTTTCTATGGTCTATCCCGAATTGTCATTCTTACATTTTAGGGACCTTCTCCCTGTAATTTCAAACACTTCTTTTGTACTCCTAAATTTTTTTAAAATTCTCACTTAGCCCCTCATTTAAAGTAATTACTTTTTCACCCTCTCACGATCCACCCCTAATTTTTTTAACAGATATCAACATCTGATACATTGTATTATTTTACGGATATCGATATTTAATACTTTAATTTTTTTTCATTTTTATCCGTTACGAATGTCAATTTTCATTGTCATAATTTTTTTATCTACAAATGTTGCCATCCAGATATTTAATTTTGTTTTACGGTTCAACATTCAAAACTTATTTTTTGTACCGATCAATATTCGAAATATATAAACACATTTTTTTTCTTTTCTTTAATTTTATTATTTCACATTCTAATTCATTTTCTTTTTCTTACTGTTAATCTTTTTATTTTTTAATTTTATTTTAATTCTTTAATTTATTTAATATATATTTTAAGAATAAAATAAAATACTAATATATATATATATATTTAATTTATTTTTATATAATATATAAACATAAATAATATTTGAAATGAATTAAATTAAAAAATTATTTTTTTTGAAAAAAAAGATATATATATATATATATATATATTAATTATTATTTTATTTACTTTTTATTTTTTTATGTGTTATGTTTTTTAAAGTTTATTTTATTTTTATTTTTTAATTTGTTTAATTCATATTTAAAAAATAAAATAAAATATTAAACTATTTATATATATTTATTTAAAATATTTTTAACTTAGTTTTATATTATATATTAAAAATAAATAATTTTTTGAAACAAATTAACTTAAGAAAATTAATCTTTTAATAACAAAAATAAAGGAAAATAAAATAAAATATATAGGTATATATATGAAAACATATTTTGAGATCCGTTTTTTTTCATATATATATGCATTTTTTTCTTTTTTATAGTTTAATTTTAATTTTAGTTTAGTTTATACTTTTAATTTTTTTTAAAATTTATTTATATTTATATTTTTTAATTTTTTAATTAATGTTTTAAAATTAAAATAAAATATTTACATATTTTATAACAAAGTATAAAAATAAATTAAAAATTAAAACACTTTTTTTTATGTGTATACAAAATGTCTATATAAAATTTTTAAAATTTTTGTTAATCGGATGTCAACGTCATAAAAAAAATAAAATTATATATTGAATGTTAACATGCGTAATGAAAAAAATTAAAAGAATATATAATATCAAATGATATCAGTAAAATAAAATAAGGTATTAGATTTTCGATATTGGTTAAAAGAAGATTTTGAGTAAAAATTGTTTCGAAATTATAGAAGAAGTGATTGAAGTTACAGAGAAAAAATCTTTTTAGATGGTATAATCTGAAACATTTTATTTTTTAAATTACAGAATCTTCTAGCAACTTAAAAAAAAAATTAATGACGCAGAAGCTGCCGATGAACAATCAAAAAATATAGAAAAGATAGAACAAAAGTTACACATTACACATAGAAGAGAAGAGAAGACAAAGGTTGGGTGAAGGGAGAAATGGAAGACGGCAAGAGTATGGGTCGAAAGGAGAAGAGGAAGGCAATGAAGAAAATGAAGCGGAAGCAGACAAGGCAGGAGGCGGCGGAGAGGGAGCGACGGGAGGAGGAGGGCCGCCTCAACGATCCGGAGGAGCAGAGGCGGATGCAATTGCTGGAGCAGGAGGAGGCGGAGAGAATGCAGAGGGACATCATCCTCTTTCAGGAGAGGGAGAAGGCTTTCATGGATATGATAATCACTCGACAGCAACAGCAACAGCAGCAGCAGCAAGAACAAGAGCAAGAGCAGAACATCGACCACGACCATGAATTTGAATACGTGGTTCAGGAAGAAGGCCCTCCGGAGATTATTTGGCAAGGAAACGAGATCATCTTCAAAAAGAAACAGGTCAGAGTTAGGGTTCCGGACAACAACAACGACAACCACAATAACCATTCGCAGCAGAATGACGACATTAGACCTACGTCCAATCCCTTACCCCCGGAATCGGAATCGGAATCGCGCACTCAGAACCTCCAGGACATTGCTCAACAAATACCCAATTTCGGAACTGAACAGGTTTCATTTCAGTAATCCTCTTTCTCTCTCACTCATTCACTCACTCACTCACTGCTTCTGTCTTTTCCAGGATAAAGCTCATTGCCCTTTTCATCTAAAAACGGGAGCGTGCCGCTTTGGTAGGCGCTGTAGCAGAGTCCATTTTATCCCTGATAAATCACCCACTCTTCTTATCGAAAACATGTACAACGGTCCTGGCCTTGCATGCGATCGGGACCAAGACGAGGGCCTCGAGGTCTGTTCATTCACTTCATCGTATCCTCTTCATTCTTCACTTACTTTCATAAGCCAATGCTCTTTTTTCTTGATAATCAGCAACTATATCTCACTCCCTTCTGCTATTTTTTTCTTCGCAATCATCATCATCATAAATCCTCCATTCAAACTATTCTATTCTATTTTCACCCTCCCCCTTACATATTGTATATACATCAATTTGCATCGTTTTATATGCTTAAATTCGTTTTTCATCATTCCAAAATCCACGCACTTCTTCATCTGATATTTCTTCTTTTTAAGGGAGTCTATTCAATTCTTGGACTCAATAATAATCACAGATTCATTGCAAGATTCATTTTGCTGGAGGCTAATGATATTGGCCTTGGTTGCTCAATGTTAAAGATATTGGCTGTTGTATCCTACTTGCTGAGCCTGAGAATAAGCTTTTACTATTAATCCCACCTTCCTTGTTACTCGCTGAATTCGTTTGACTTTTATTGTACCTGTCCCTTTTTCCTTGATTTTATTAGCAATCCAAGTCTGTTGTTCACAATGTATTTCGCATTATACTTCTGTGAGAATTTGTTTTTCTGGTAGGAGGGAAAGAATTTTTGTTTCTGATACTGTCTGAATTAATATTATGGCAGCATACCATTTTAAAATGTTTAGATTGATTATTTAAAACGTTTTCTTCCAGATCTTTGCTATAAAATTCCAATATTTCATACTCTAATAATTTCCATGTTCATGCTCCTTAACCGTACGTAGTTGTCAGGGGTTATCCAAGTCTTGGCTTATGGACCCATGTCGCAGCCTAATTGTCATGACCTTCAAAGTGTTTGAGATTGCGGCAGCAAGAGCTTAAAAATATTTACTCAGTTAGTGATTGTTAAAATAACTTGTTACTGTGATTTTTCTATTTTTGTCTTTTTCCTGCAGGAGGGATGGAGAATTTTTCCCATAAAGGATTTTGTGTTATGTTTGATCTGCTTATGTCAACGAAGCTCTGACGTCTCTATTGCAAGTCATGCTTTGCATTATGTTTTCATGTTTTTTGGTTCTTGTATAATTAGACAGAATCATTGTAGAATTTTAATTAGAAAAGTGCATCTGACATTGCACTTCATATCAGATGCCACATTATCAGGGTACTGAGACCTTATATATCATTATGAACCACAAAATTCAAGACCTTTAGAGGACACAGTTCGTAATAAATCTGGTTATTTCAAAACTCCTGTTAACTAGTGCCCTTAAGATCTGTTTCATGTAGAACAAATGTATTAGTTATCATCAAATTATACTATTTTAATATTAAATTAAATATTGTTTTAAAAATACTACAAATTTGAACAATATATAACTGATGTTTTTGGTTAAAATTACTACAATGATCCGTAAAATATTTATCATTCCTTTACCAATTTCATGGTTAGATAGCTAAACTTTTACTGTAACATGGAGCGCTGGACTCTCCATTCTGGGCTACTTATGTAAACTGTTGTAGGGGAGTGCTTTTCTATAATAATATGCATACTTATCAGTGTTCCACAGTTTGTGTATGCATGATCATAGAGATAATATCCCATGATTCAATGGTCAGGTTTATTAAATTTATGTTTGGAGTGATAAGGTGACTTAGCGGTTAGATGGAAGGGAAAGGAGGGAAAAGTCATGGAATCGATCACTTCTGCTAATAATTTAGAGAAATAAGATTGATTTGGTGAGTTTAGAAGGGAGGGTGGGAGAGGTTGTGGGTTCAACTTCCCCCTAACAAAAACTAACAACTAATATTTGCCGATCAAAAAATAAAATAAGATATATGCTTGAATCATACAAAAAAAAGTATTAAATGACATGTGTGTATTTGGTTGGTTAATGCTTTATATGTATTATTACTACCTCTATTCCTTTATATGAGAAACAAATAATTGATTTGAATTTGGGGAAAATAGCAAAGTTAGTTAATTTTATTGACAATGCTTCAAACTAAAATATTATTTCAGAAACACCCATAGAAGTAAATAGTGTAAGTGTTAGTTATATTATATATGTTGACATTACTAATTCAAAGGATAGTTTTTCCCACCAACTATTATATAGTTAATAGTCCAATGCATGCATCCACCTTTATGAGAAATGAATTAATATCTCATCAATAGAATTCACAATAAATTAAGTGTATAAAAGGAAGTTATCAATTAATATATTTTAGAATAGTTGTATATTTTCTGTAATTAGGGCCAGAAAATGACACCTCTTTATTTCTTGTATAAAGAACCTTATGTAATATCATATTTTAATGCATAATATCTTTTTTGACCTCTTTAACCCCTTTGCCAGTATACAGATGAAGAGATTGATCGCTGCTTTGAAGAATTTTATGAGGATGTCCACACAGAATTCTTGAAGTTTGGGGAAATTGTGAACTTCAAGGTTATTTTTTACTGCTGTGTGTGTATAAGTTTAACTTCTGAAATTTTGAAAATATATTTCTCATTTCAGTTTGGCATTTAGTTCATACTAACATGTTAATGCAATTTTCAATATCTCGGAATAAAATTTTATGGGTTCTCTGTAATATCACAAAAGCTAATCAAATATGATTTATATCTAGTTACACAGAGACGTCAAAATAAATAAAATGGAGCCATTTTTTAGATCTATTTGTCTTGTTTTGTCATTGTTTTTGACCCCTCCCCATATGTGCGTGTGTGTTTATATCCAACATTTTGAAAAACAATTCTGTGGTTTTTGAAAACATAGTTATCGATAGAATGATATAGTGGGATAGTGTTGCAGATACGCTCTTGGTCACTATGAAACTTAAATATCATCACAATTTTAAGTAGTGGTTGTGATAAATGGTGCAATTGGGGCATTTTATGGGTGGTGGTAAGGCATTGCAAGAACCTTAATTGAGCCTTGTAAGTGTCACCTATGGCTTTCGGGGGTGATGGTATTCACCTCTCTTCCATTGAATTGGAGATTTCAACTTTAAATGAAAGCCTAATTTTCCCACTAACTCGAGCACGTTCATTCTCACCAACACCCATCTTTTTGTAGCAATAGTTTGCAGCTATGCCCGACCTTTGTCAGCATGGCCCTGTTCTGTATTTTCTGCCCATTCCTGTTCCCACTATGATTATCAGGGTTAGCCATCAACCATTTTTGGAGTTCGAGAAAAGGTTTTGTGAAGAATGTGTGCTTGGCAAGAATGTGTTCACAAATACATCGTTATACTGTTGACAGAATAAAAAATAGAAAACACCCTTTCTGTACACAAAACATATTTGAGAGACCTGACCTTGACCCACATGTCACTTACACCGATTTAAACCAAAAAAAAAAAACATCAGTAACCTACTTACCAGTTCCACCTGCATTTCTCCTTTTATTTTCCTTTATCAGATTTGTAGACCTCAGTTTGATAATAATTTGCTCTCTCTTGCTAATTATCTTCTTTCTCTCTTGCCTTTCCATTTTTACTCTGCAATTATTTTTTTCTCGCTATTAATGAATGCTTTAGTTTTGAATAATTTGGTACATTTTGGCATGCATAGTATATAATCTTTATTATTTAAGACTGATCTAAAACTCAACCATTGCAACCATTCTGCTATCCAGCATCACATGCAGCCATTTCAGGATCAGCCGCCCGGAATTGTCACTTTATGTGAATGAATAGATAAACAAAATTTTGAAAACCAAAATGGAAGAAGCACTTGTTAAAACATTTTGAAGATTGGGTCATTGTCTCTTTGATTTCCCAGCACCTCCTACTCACACAATTTCTTTCATCTTATGGTCCTAATCTTGTTGTCTGTGTATCCTTGTCAGGTGTGTAAAAATGGTTCATTTCACTTGCGAGGAAATGTGTATGTACAGTACAAAGCTTTGGATTCTGCTCTGCTCGCAGCAAACTCAATGAAACGTCATGACTTTGCCGGAAAACGGGTATCACATTTCTATATTGTTTTTGTCAAATGAAATTGTTAATGCTACAAGTATGATTATATGAAATATCATTCAAGCTTCAAGCAATTCACTTGCCTTTGGGTAATTTTCGATAACTAATCCATTTAATGGTTTTCTCAATTTATATCATGTAACTCGTGTTATATTGGAGAAAAATCTTAAAATGTTTGATACAAAACTCGTTCAAGGTGGAGCACATTTTGATGCGAATGGGGCTGTGGAAGTTTAGTTCTGTATAAAAAGCATAAATGTTTGATACATTGAATGTTCAGACGAATTTTTCCAAAAGATGGATTTTTTGTTCATAGATTTAGCATTCATATGTTTATCTCATCAGGCTATGCTTTATGGCAGGTAACTTGTCAATTTGTTAACTTGACAAGATGGAAGGTTGCCATATGTGGAGAGTATATGAAATCGGGTTTCAAGGTATATGAAATGACTACCATCTTATGATTTTTCTTTCTTGGATTCTGCCAAGTCCTTCTGGGTTTCATTGTGCAAATCTTATGAAATATAAACTCTTGGTTAACAACAGAAGCTTTTGACTTCAAAAAAGATGTTAGAAAATGTTTCATATTATGAAGCATGCTCACAACGGTGTTCCTTTCTTGCATCTTAACAGACGTGTTCTCACGGAACAGCATGCAATTTTATTCACTGTTTTCGTAATCCTGGTGGAGACTATGAATGGGCTGATTCTGACAAACCTCCCCCAAAATTTTGGGTAGAAAAGATGATCGCTTTATTTGGTTATTCTGATGATTACGAGACTTCAAGGGAGCAGGGAAATTTTAGTTTGTCAAAAACAGATTCTGACAGGTGTGCTTTCATTTTAATGTTGCTCATTACATGACATATGATGGATTAAATTGGTTGCCGACACATTGTAACCAATTAAGATGGTTGTAAATTAAGCAAATTTGTGGTAAATTTAGCATGATATGATGGGGGATGATTGTTTGCGATTGGTGTTGTAAAGGTTCAAGTAAGGGCAAGGCTTTTAGGGTAGGCGTGATGCAAGTTCTGTATAATATTGTATTTAAGAATTCATCGAGGATCAGGGTCAGGAATCTTCCAGAGAGAATCTGGGGAGGAGAACGTTGGTGTGAGATTGCTGCTGTTTTCACTAGATACTCAATTCTGAATTTCTTTATTGTTTCAGAACAAACAAAAAATAATAATCAAGCCCTTTCTCACTAGGCAGGGTTCACTAGATGGATTAATCGAGCCATAATATTCTGTTGTGTATCATGCTTATTGACAAACCATTAGCTTCAAAATCCTTATTTGTTTTGCCTTTGGTTTTTCAGGATCTGCTTCTATCTATCCTCCATTTGATTTACTCTCCTTGTGTTTTTCCCAAACCATCAATAATAAGAATCTACCAGCTTCTGTACAGTAGGCAACTTTTTCTTTAATCCGTCCTTTTCTAATACTATCTTGTCTAGTTAATCGAATGTAGCATTCTCATGTCTTCTACATTAAGTTTAATTTTGTCAGCTTTTCATGGATTAGCATTCAGTTCCACACAACATTACAGTTCTTATAGTGGATGTTAAAATTTTCCTTTGATTTTAAGTGGGTACGTTTTAACGTGAATAACACTTGAGTCACTTCTTCCTGCATGAATCCTATGGTTTACATCACCTATTTCTCTATGCCTTTTGTGATAAACCCTAGATACTTATGTAACTCGTGGAGGAACTATCTAAAACTTCCTATCAAACAGAGGAAAAGTTTTAGAAGAGATTGTAGAGTTTTACTTTCTTCATGTCTTGTATGATCAATCCTAGATACTTAAGCTATTTGACTTGTGGAATAGCTACCTAAAACTTCCTAACAAATATAAGAAAAGTTTTTGAAGACTCCATTGTAGAGTTTTGCTTTATCCCTTGCTGCATTGAGGGAAACAACTAAAGTGTTGTGGCTAAAAAAATTTTGTGAAGAAAATGACTTGAATAATTTTCTTCAGATAGAATTTCAGGTTATTCAACGTCTTTATTTATTTTATCATATTTTGTTTAATTACGTCAATATATCTGTATATTTTTCCGTGTGAATTTATACTTGTTCTCTATCATAATGCTTTGAAGGTACCACTGTAGAAGGTCAAGATCCAGAGAGATGGATCAGATAAGTTGTGGTCATTCTGGTAAAAGAAAACATGAAGATGAAAGAAAGCAAAGAACTCCCTATGAGGATCGGAATGCTAGCTTAAAAAACACTCATAAAAGAAAATCCAGAGGCAGAACTCCAGATACTGATTCTGACAGAGAATTAGACAAGGAGGAAATTAGGGAAAGACGCCATGAATACCCTAGGAATGGCTCATTTAACAAGAACAGGGATGAAAATAGCAGAAGCCATGAAGAGGATTCTGATGTGGATTGTGATACTAGGGACAATGAAAAACAGCATGGAAGAAACCCAAGAAAGTGCGATAAAGACACCAGGGTCTGGATTAATGAGGCTGCTGGTTTGGATGGGGACAGAGATGTGAGAAGGCACCGTATTAGGGAAAGCTCAGGACATCAGAGTGGTGATGCTTCTGAATCCGACAAAGATTTGTTTGGTAGAGTGGAGATGGAAACACAACATGATTACTCTAGGAAAAGCTCCAGACACAGAAGATCGGGTGTTCAGGTATCTATAAAAAGAAGAGATCAAAATGACAAAGTTGATAGAGATGGGTCCCGGAAGGACAGTTACAAACGAGATCATCACAAAAAGAAGTGATCATATTTAGAATTGATAATATATCTACGACTTTGATTTGATGCACCCAAACTACCTTGACGCATATTAAAATCCCTCCAATGCCATAACTCCATTGTCCAATTTTATTTTTGCGAAAAGCGTACAGCACTATGATTAATGTAAATTCACACAAGGGAATGAGACAAACACTACAAGAATGTTTTATTGAAAGATTATTAATTCAACAAGGCGAAAATCCATGTAAACTATGGATATGAGCTGAAGGATGAAACAAACCCTTGACACTATTAGAGTTCTATTTTAAAAGAAGCTACGATGTTTCTGGGAAAGGGGCAATTGATTGAAATCAAACTACTCAGATTTGAAAACATGGAAATAAGCTTTGAAAACATGGAAATAAGCAGCGAAATACGCAAGAACCAAATCTACGAACACGTCCAAATTGACCACTTGATCTTTCTCTTTCTGGTATTGTAACTGTATGAATTACTGGGACTGGAATCCCATAAACAGGTTCTACCATATAGTGGTGATATGGTGATGAAGGGCTGGGATTTTGCGGTTGAGCCACTTCCGTCTCCGGCATGAATGTGCCATAGTTGTGTTCTTCAACATGAATCCACGAAGAAGGTAAGGGTGGAGCTGATGGCTGGGTGTTGGATGAGGAACAAGAGCAGCAACAGTAGTGTGGTTCATGCTCGTGCCTCTTCTTCTTCCTTTTCTTTTTGGACCACAACCTCAGTTTCTTCACAGCTTTGATCACGTTTTTCATCAACCTTCAAATGGGATACGGATTCGCATTGGCATTTGCATATATACAACAACTTTGAAAACTGATGCACCGTTATAGAAATAGGAATAGGAGCGCCCTCAAACACGTTTTCATTACTTTTCAAATATTTTACCGTTATCTATCCACTACTATTCTACACTTCTTTACGTTACATGGATAGCTCTTTTATTTATTTATTTATTTTTTTGATTTCTCCTATCTAATCCAATTTCTCATATTTAAGGTGTTTAAAAGTCATTATTTGGACTGCAAAGTTAAGCTTAGGCAAAACACGATACGTAATTTGGATCGCTCATGTCATGTTTTTCCTTCACTTACCTTTCAAGCCATGGAGGATTTTATTTTTCCGATGCAACGATACTTACCAATATTATATATATATATATATATATATATATATATATATATATATATTTATTTATTTATTTACGTGGCATGATCTAACAAATTGAAGAATGAAAAAGGTTATTTTATGCTTACCTGATACTTAATATTGTTTGGATAACACGTCTCATCTTTTCAACTTTTGTTTAATTAGGAACTAATTTAAACTCGTGATTTTAATTTTGATATTAATTGTTGAATCAAACATTTATTAGTTAAAAGTTATAAACTTATCCAAAAGTGAGAAATCTAATTATGATTTAGTCCACTTAATTTTGTTATTAGATAAGTAATGTCATCGATAACAATTTATTTATAAGAAATTATATGGATTTATTTGTTGATGTTTATAGTAGGTACACACATGGATTTATTTCTTTAAAAATAAGTCTGATATTTTCAATATCTTTACTCAATTCAAAACAATGTTGAACTTCAATTAAATCAAAAAATCAAAGAGGTTCAAGCTGGTTGGACCGGTGAGTTTTTGATTCTCACAATATAGCTTTCAAAGTATATGTTTCTGAATAAACATATTTTATACTAAACGGTCAAGTGATTTTTGTAGGCTTTTTAATAAATTTAGAACTCGATATCAATAGGCCTTCGATCCTTATTAGAAGCTAAAAGATCACAATTACTAAAAAAATCTCTTAGAATAAATAACATTAAAGAGTTAGAAAGTATTTAAAAATTATTAATTCCTTTCAGCTTAGAAAAGTGCTTAACTACTGCACGACAAGTTAAAGAAAAATGACAGTTCATGTTTTTATCAATAATCTCTATTAAGTAATGTTTTAGATGATTTGGCAGGAATTGTTGCAGTGCGATGACGATACAAGCGGTTTCATGGAGCATCTGTATCAGCACCACTGATCCAGGTAAAACAAAATCCGTTGGCTCCCTGTGCATGCCACATGATTGTAATAAAGCAAATCAATAGACTTTGCAAAAGTGGATCCACAGAACAAAACCAGCACAGACAAGCCTCTAGTTTAACTCAATTCCAACGTTCCAATCTCCAATAAAACAGCCAAAACCCCACTAAACCCATGGGCCAACCCAAGCACCAAAAACAAAGTCACAAATTTTCAACATCACCCTCACCCACCCTTCTATAAATATTCTCCCTTCCCCTCACACCATTCATCACCTTCACTTCTAATTCCTCAATCAAACACAACATGGAGGCACTTCAATCATGGGTTTCAGACCACAAACTCACCACCATTGGTAAGCACTTACTCACCTTTAAAACTAGTTTACACTGTTCAATGCAAAAGATGATAATTTTAATTATTATTACAGGGGCGCTCTGGGCATCTGGAATTGGAGCATCACTTGTGACTTATTCATGCAAAAAGTCGCCAATGAAGCCTAGTCTCAGGCTTATCCATGCCAGGTACAGTACCTTTTTTTCTCAGAAAACTTTAGCTTAAGAATAACCATTTTTTAATCTATTGTAAGTGTAATTAATGAATGATATGGTTTCGCAGGATGCATGCTCAGGCGCTAACTTTAGCAGTGTTATCTGGTGCAGCTGCTTACCATTATTATGAGAAACCTTCTCTTCAACCAAAACCAGTGGCAGATAATATTCCTGCCACCAGTTTCAACCACCTTCTCCAATATGAAATTCACTGTCCTTTCTAAATCAAAAGTAAAAACAATAAGGATCATGCTATTAAGATGTTCTTTATTAAGTTATTGCTATTTCCTAGAATGAATGTTGTCGGATAATGATCACACTCCAGAACAATTTGCATATATGTGTGTTTGTTCTGAGAAGTTTCATGAGAAGTGTAATGTATATAAACAACTTTTATGAGAAGTTTAAGCTTGATTTGCATTATTATTCTTATAAAGTCTATTATTCATTATAATTACATTAGAAAAAAACAAACAAGCATAAACTTTAGCGGTTTTGGTTTTCCTTAAAAAAACAAACAAGCATCGATATTCAAAAAATGAAATCCAGAAAACAGCATCTATAATTTCACTGAGTAAAGAGAACACGTGCATTCCATCCAAAGTTTGAAAGAAAGAGTTTTAGCAATACATAATTTAACACGTATAAAAATTAAAAATAAAAAATGAGACCAACATAATATTATAATTTCTCTTGAAAGTTTTAAACAATAGAAGGAATGTGTTAAAAAGTCAAGTATCTGTCGTTATTAAACTCCTTTCTTTCGACTTCTCCCTCTCCACCACACTCGAGTAAATTTGTAACAAATCATTGTAGATTTTTTTTTTTCTGTACACTAAATCAATTCTAGAAATATTTTTCCAAAAAAATACTTTCTCACTTTTTAGTATTCTGAAAATCTGAAAATTTTGATGGGGTGCTGGAAAAAAATTTGAAAGAGTGCAAGAAGAAAGAGCCAACAAAATTTTACCCACAAACTGAACCAACCTGCGTCAATTGGCCCAACCCAAGTCAAAATCTAATATCTCTTACTTTTATTGATTATATATTATTTAAGAGATTAAATAATTTATTGTTATATATGTAAATAAATTTCTATTATATATATATATATATATATATATATATATATATATATATTAAACAATTGTTTCCGGTCCCCTATTAATAACCTATCTATCACATTTTGAACCAAATAAGCCCTAACACACAACATATAAAAGGTAGGTTGGTTAATCATTAAGCACATACCAAGCTATATTGTATTATAATTTTTTTAATTTAAGTTTTAGGTGCCAAAGAGAGAGTTTTGTAACCAATGATAGACTAATCCAATATAAAAAAAAAATAGTATTTTTCTAAAAACATACCAGTGTTTTATTTGAAAAAAAAGTGTAAACTAAGAAAGGAGTTTAAAGGAGAGAAAATATTATTTAGAAAGATAAATTAATTTGTGAAATTATTAAACATCAATGATATGAGAAAAAGAAATAGAAAAAATTCACAATAAAACTTTAGAAAAACATCATGTAATTTTTTTTACCATTATCATCAAATTTAATAATGACAATATATTTTACAACTTAGTAATATACTCTTAATACATGCTGTTCAATGTTGGAAAAAAGAAATATTTACTTGTTATTATTTGACTTCAAATTTTGATGACAATGATATGAAAAATTGATTTATAAGTCTTGTACAAAAATCAACATCATAATAAAAATAAAGGACAAAAAAAATTATATTTACGGTGCCAAAAATATTGGTGTCTATATGTGAATAAAATTTGTGATTGACGAATAGTTAATAGTCATGAGTATTTATTATTCACAAATATCGGGATAGCAAATGTTTGAATATCCGTTTATAGATGAATTCAGTGTGAGTATTGATGAACACATAATATATAAGTATATTCATGCATTAGTTTAGGGCATTTTTATTCATTTGTGCATTATTAGACTCATTTCATCATGCATTATCTAGTTTCGGATCATATATTTGGATTGGTGCGTTGTTTGTGTAAACAGGTCTGAAAGGAGTAAGTTAGAAGCAAAACAGCATGTCCCACAAGTGCCTGGTGGAGTCTTCCACGATTTGTGGATTTGGCTTCAAAGATACGAGTTTCAAAACAATTTGTTCCACAGGTGCCTGGTGGATTTTTCCACGACCTGTGGTTTTTTGCAGCGAATTGGAGGATACAAAACAGGATGTTCCACAGATGCCTGGTGAGTTTTTCCACGACCTGTGGAGTTTGCTTCAAAAGATCTTGCGCAAAACAGAGTGTTCCATAGGTGACCTGTGGATTTTTTCACAAATAACCTGTGGATTTTCTAGCGAGAAACTTAAAGATTACGTGAACTCACAAAGATTTAAAAGGAAAAGAAAATATAAAGAGGAGAGATAGGGGGAAACGGTTAGAGGAGAGAGAGAGAATCATCTCAGCAAAGGAGAACGTGTGGGAAAAGACAAAAGGGTTCACGGAAAAAAACTTCTTCTTCTTCTTCCTCTGGGATTCGTCTGTTGTTTTGGCTACCGTTTAGAGTTTTTTATTTCAGTATGCAGAACTAATTTCTTTTTGTTGGAGGATTGATGTAAGACATTAGATTATAGGTTCTACTCTTTACATTTAATGTTTTGTTAATGTTCTTCATCTCAGTGCTCTGTTTATGGTTTTATCGTTTATTTATGAGCAATTTCACATTGGGAAATTGGGGATTGGTTGCGACTATAAACGAGACAGGTTAGATTATGTCACAATTGAAAAATTAGGCATATCTAATTAATTTGCAATAGAGATCATTATTGATTTTTCATGATTTTGTTGAATTTTTGTAAACTGAACTAAGAAATTGGGGGTTCGAATTCAATAAATAGATTTTACCTACTAAGGGATTAGGGATAAAACAACTCTCAGTAAACTCAAGTGGATGATTACATTACTTACATCAATTGAAAACGAGTAGAATTTAATAGAAAAAAGTACGAAATCAATCCTCTAACAATTCTTCTCGAGATTACATTTTTTGTTATAAATTTTATGCTTGCAATTATATTGATTCGCATTTGCTCAAAATTATGTTAATTAGAAATCTAGTATTCAACAAATCAATTTCAGAGGATGATATTTGATTACTACGTTAACGATTGGTTCACTTGCCAAATCGTTCATCAAGTATCATAGTACATATGAATATTTGTTATCTGAAACAAATAATTAAAATTTAATTTATATTTTATTAAGTTAAATTTAATTAAAATTTAATTTTAATTAATATTTTATTAGATTAAATTTAATTAAAATTAAAATTTAATTTAGTTTATATTTTTTGTAATTTTATTTTAAAAATTTATAAAATACATTTTTTAAAATATATTTATGAATTTACGGGTGTATGTAGGTTTTAAAAAATCCATAAACATTTTTAAACGGAAATTCAACACGTAATAAATAAATAATAAATAAATTTTTTTATTACAAGTCAAGTTAGAAGAAGACATTATCCCTTCTAGACCGTTGTCATTCTTGATCATTGCCTTAAGCTAAACCACGTATAAAAACTACATAAGTAGTTAGTTGTGAGTTATTGCTCTCATTTATAGCCGATGCTGAATTGATTAATCCTTCATGCTGCTGTTGTACCAAATACATAACCAATGACCATGATTCACCAATTAATCATGCCATCTAATAATGTTCCTTCCACCTTTCGGGTATAACCTAAATATCCAGCCTGGCCTTAAAATACATTACATTAAACTAATCTTAATATCAATAATTAACAATGCTTCCAGGAACAACAACAGGGAAATCAAAAATACAAAGGTGGTTAGAGGAATGGGCTTTGCTTTGCTCATTTCTGCTGTTGTGTGGTTGGAAAGTCTTCTCTTGCCTAACTGCATCATTCTTTCTGTTAACTACTTTACTTAACACTACTCCATAGAGATAGCCTACCAAACACCTTCCTCTACTCCTTTATTATAAATTAATCTACAAAAACTAAATGATGGGACATTCAACCTAATATATATACTTTTTTAATCATACAAAACTTTAATAAATGTATACCACACAATAAACTACTCTTACAAACTTATCATATGCCAATTTTGATTATATAATAATGTGTGGTATGCATATAGGATAATGATGTACATCTTCTAAATGAATTGGACATCATTTATTACGATGGGTCAAAGAAATGCATTATATAAAGAATGGAGGAAAGTGGCAACTCTTTCAATTACCAAGTTCTTTCTGCTGCGATTTAAGAAAGCAGAGGAGTAAGGAGAAGCAGAAACAGACATGGATTGTTGCGTGTGTACGACGATGCCACTGATACTAAGGCCTCCGAGGAATACAATATGTGGTGCATGTTACGAAGGAGTAAGGAGCATAATCAACATGATGAGCAATTTCGAAACTGAGAAAGTAAAACCAACAATGGCCAATCCAAATCCAAACCCTTCTCCAGTTTCGCGAAGAAATTCGAGTAAGGCAAGCTCTGATTCATTGCTTCTTCAAACGTTTGATTAACAAAAAAGAACTATATTAGTTAGATTATTTGTTTTGTTTTCTCTCTGTAGACACTTGATGATTGCATAAGATGGTGTTCAGAGCATATAGAAGAGTTTAATGAACAGAAGGAAGACTTGGTTTTTCTGAGAGGCTTCGTTGCAGCCTTCAAAACACAGATTCACACAGATATATTGGTCACACCAGGAAGACACGGTCCACCTATCCCCGCACATAAGTCCATTTTGGTAAGCTCTTTTTTAAGTAATTTCAGAATCAAATAAGGCATCTACACCTTCTTAACCCAAAACCTTAAGACAATGGGTTTACGAGTTTTTATTCTTTTACAATGCTCTTCTTCTTTATTTTTAGTCAATATAAAACTTAGACTTACACTTAGATTCTTAACGAATCAAACTGTATGATTCTAGTTAGCAAGGTGATAAGAGCATGATATAATGTTACAGGCTGCAAGATCAGAAATATTTAAGAACATGCTAGAGTGCGACGAATGCAAAGAAGCACCGAGTAAGAGCATAACTATACCCGATCTGAAGCATGAAGAACTTGAGTGTCTTCTTGAGTTTCTGTACAGTGGAAGATTGGGTGAGGAAAAATTGGAGAAACATGTGTACGCGTTGTCACAAGCAGCGGATAAGTATGTGATCCCACATTTGCTGAAACACTGCGAACGCTACCTTCTGAGTTCGCTAAGCACTTGCAATGGCCTTGAGACACTTGAGATTGCAGACACTTGTTCCAACCACAAGTTGAAGGAGACAACCTTGGATTTCTTGGTTAAGAACATTGACCGTGTTGTGTCCTCACCCAAATTTGAAGCTTTTGTTCACAGGAGCCCGCACCTTACTGTGCAACTGGTTACAAGGGCCTTTGTCAATGGTGCTAAATGATCCATTTCTCTTTATGTTTAAGAGCTACCGATGCTTTATTTTTTTAAATTCAGCAGTGTATTTATTGCTCAGACCCATAAATGATAGAGTAATGATATTTTTGACAATTTTTTATTACAAAATGAGGTATCATATTTTAAAAAATAATTTTGGAATATTAAAAATAAAAAAATGAAAAAATGAAAAACTACTTACAAAATAACACCTCATATTATAAGAGAAAGTTGTCAAAATTTAGTAGTAAAAAGTCATTTTCCTAAACCATATCCTTTAGCAGATTAATATAATTCATGAGTTTCTTTCATTTAAAGCACCTCTCGCATTTCCTTTTTTAAGTAAATAACATATGTACTTAAAAAATACTATTATATTCCCTTTTTCTTCGAATAAAATGTATCACTCTCTAATAACAAATTGTCATATATGGTGAATTATTAAATTTTATGATAATTTTTTAAAAGATTATATAAATTATAAAACCTTATTGATTGACATTTTTTTTGCTTTCATGTTACCGTAATTAAGAAAACGAGACGCCAATAAAAGAAGACAGTCAAACACAGAAAAAAAAGAGTATCGTATAAATCATTTTACAAATCTTATTGATTGTTTGTTCTCATGTCAAGTAAGGCCATTTGCGGTATGTCCGTAATTTCCACTAGCACTTCTATAAAAAAATATATATATTTCAAAAATTTGAAATAAATTTTTTCTATTTTAAATTTTATATTATGAAATACATTTTTTTTATTTTATTTTACATTATATATATATATATATATATATATATATATATATATATATATATATATTCTGAAATACATTATATATCTAATTATTTAAAAAATTTATGGTGGTACGACGAGAAACATAGGGGTGCAGGAAGAAGTAGCCTCCATTTAAACTACATTTTCTGTTGATGTGTCCAGAGTAGGTAAACCCGTCCATTGAGGCCTCATTTAACAAGATCTGACCCAATCGGTATGAAGCCCATCATAGGACTTAGTTTTTTGTCATTTAAATATATTTTTAAGTTTTCTAATATTAGTGATTTTTTATTTTAATTTCTATAATTTTTTTATAGCAGCTCAATTTTTTTAGTATTTTATAAAATGTGTAAATTTTAGCTTTAATTCTTTAAAAATATGTTTTACTTTTATTCTTTCAAATTTTTATTATATCACTGTTTTTAATTTTTAAATTTTACAATTTATTTTATAAATTTAAATATTTTTAAATGATTCATACTCACATTATATTAGTATTTATGAGATAAATAGACTATTTAATCTTTTATTTAACACGTACATGATTAATTAATATAATACAAGAAGGTAAAAATAACATTTTCCCATTTGGAGAAAACAAGAACAATTTCATTGAATGAAAACAAAACAAAAATTCTCTAATTTTATAAGAATTAAAAACATGCTAGAGTTTAATGTTTTTTTAATCGTTAGCAAAACCTTTTTTGTTTTCAGTTTCCTTCCCTTTCAATCTCTTAAACTAAATGAGCCATGCACTCCATGTATGTGAACATCTGTTGAGAAGAAGAAGAAGAAGGCACAAACATAATCGAGCACGCTTGCATGCAATAATAAATATAATTGGAAGTTTCACGTCGATTAGATATAAAACAATTTTATAATATATAAGTGGGATACAAACTCCATCTTACAAGCTGATGAGTTAGGTTTAAAAGTCACCTGCTATCGGACCATCATTTTTAGTCCCACTTCTAACATTTGATGTTCCTTTATAGATAAATTGTTAAAGAAAAGATGAGAAAAGCTTGGAAAATGATGTTGCTAATGAAGCCTTACAAATTGGATGTGAGATTTGAATGACAGAACACAATCAATCTACGAATAGAGGACATGGATTTTGTCAGGAACTTTGTTGCTGGATTTAGCATTTAGTGAAGAAATTCCCACTGATATAACAGTCACCACTGCAAGCAATGGGCCTCCCTCTCCTGCTAAAAAAATGCTGCATTGACATGATCGCTCTACCCTGTAACATTGCATGTGATAAGGTCCTACCTTTAATATATTTTCTCATTATCTTTTAATTTCATGTTAATTCAACAATAATATGATATGATAGTAGCTAAGGATTCTAAGATAAAATATATGATGTCACACATGACATAACAAAGTTGAATGTGTTTATCCATTTCTTTTAAAAAAGATAATGATACTTTAACCCATTTTTTTTGACCCATTTTTAATCATTATTAGATCATCACATCACATTATTAAAAAGAATCAAAATAAATGATCTAATGATAATTGAAACAGTAGGTTAAAAATGAATTAAAAAATATGAGTTAAAATATCATTATCCCTTAAAAAAACAGTCAATATATATAATGTTTTCTGTTATATTGGTGGAACAATGTGATATTTATTAAACCTATAGTTGTTAAATAAAGATAGAAAAACTCAAATTTTATGCTGATAAATAAACTTTAAAACACATTAAAAATTTTGAGCGTAAAATATTTCCATGGCTCCAAAAATACCAATCAGATAATATTTTTTAACATTCTTCTCAAAACCTTTTTTTATTAGGTTGAATTTACTAGAACCTAATAATTAAGATGAGTAGAGAATTATTAAATAGGAAACTATATGTGTAAAATTAATAATTTTTAATCAATAATAAAGAGAATGTTTGAAAAAGACTCTTTTCAAAAGAGAATATTGCCAAGAACTATTAAAATTGACTGCACTTGTACCCTGATTCCTACTAATTTTTTCTCCTTTAAAATGATATTTCGAAATTAAATTAATGATCTTTTTTTTTTTTTCCTTTATGATTTGTTTGCTGAGAAGATGTAACAGTACGTAGTTAAGATCATGTATTCATTAAATCATCATTATGATTAAGGTATTGCTTTGAAAAAAACATTATTTAGAGGTGCAAACTAGTGTCAACTTTGAGTGTGTGCTTCGAGCAAGGTCACTTCTTTCCTAGTTCTGTAGTACTTCATTCGTTTTATCCCTCAAAAGTGGGGACATTTTCTTATTGTTTATGTACGGTGTCGTTTCACGTTTATTTGTGTAACTGGATCATATATATATATTCAACCGTACTACTCTTTACCCGAAAATTTTGTTTGTTACACAGAAAAGCTCTTGTGCACGATTTCAAGTAAGAAACTTTTGAAGTTGTGAAACTCTAACATACCATGCACATAAACATCTGAAAATTTAGATATTTCAGTGAAGTCTTCTACAAACATATGAATCATAGAAGCTCGATTGATTCCTCGATCAACAAAACTACAAGTTAGGTCTAAATGGAAGAAAATGCTTAAACTAGATAAAGAAAATGCACACAGAAGATATAAATAACATAAATGTAAAAGCTGACATTTTATTACTTTTGGTCAGCATTTTGGCTCCAATTCTTTATCGCTTGTCCCATTGCCTGTTTCACAGCTCGTGCATCAATATTCTTACCTTGTTCTTCATTCTGCACAAGTCACAATATTATTTGTCATTATTAGATGCATGAAAACACAGAGAGAATGAGACAAATTCTACTTTGAAGAAAACATTTTAGTGACTTCAAAATCATAACCTAACAAGCTTCTGCTTGTATTAACCAAGTAATTAACTAAACCTAACATGACTGTATATGCAAACATTTTAATCACAGCAACGTGGTCCCTCATCCTTTTGAAGAAAAGGACAAGGCATGTGACCTACAAAAATATGGAGTAACGAGAGGGAAAAAGAGAGACACTGAATGATATAATGAACTGGCCTAGAAAGCATCTATGGTGTAAATTTATGCTTACAAAAGATTGTGTCTTACTTTTCCTCCAACAGCATGAAACAGAAACGTGTCTGTGCAAGTAGCCCTAGCTTCAACCACATTAAGACTCATCTCTTCAAATGACTCCAATATGGAAACAAACAGACCAGGGCAACTCTTTGCTGAAAAAACATTAATAACAAAACCCTTCTCCGTGGTTTCTACCGTCACCTGTTTATGTTCATCCAGAAAATATCAAAAAAAATTTCTGCAAATTAACAAGAACTGTCGAAATGAACACATATACATGTGGATGATGTTAAATACCATAGGCAAAGTATTTTGGTCAGTTGAAGTTTGTGCATTGGCTAAGTCTTGATTCAATTCTTCCACCTTTTGCTTTAACTCCTGGATATACTTTGACGCATCTATTATGATCGAGGTTTTCTTTAGCTGCCACCACCCAGCAAAAAGAACAAGAACTGTTAGGTAATATTTCAACAATATATTTAACATTGTAATAAGTTTGTGCTTCAATTTTCTACTGAAATAATGACAGTATACATGCAATACATAGAAGACAATCCAGATGGCAAGAACTTTGTAGAAGATTAAGGGACTAAGGTATATATAGAGCAGAGAAGAATCCATGTCATTCAACAATAGAGAACAAATGGAGTTGAACTGAAGGGAAGACTACAATGTTGACTGAATTTTCATGGAGAAAATAAAACAAAATGAAAGATATGAATTACTGCATGAGAGTTAGTGACAGAACGAAGAAGTTGCAGCTTCTCATGCAGTGATGCTCTCTTTTGCTCTTTAGAAACCATTTTGTGCTCCTTTTTTCTCTATAAAGTGATTGGTTTTCTCCTTACGCTTTAATTTTGGTATGCAATGAACTATATGGTGATAGATATACGGTGTTTTAAAAGAGGGGGTGGGGTCTGAAATGTATATGAAGTTCCAGAAATACCCTTTTGCTAAGAGTTGATTTATTAACGTAAATTTGTTATGAGTGAAGAATAGGAATTTTGAATGTGTAGATAAATATGATGGAGTTGTGAGAGGAGAATGGTGAGGTGGTGAGTGAAAAGGGTTCTGAATTTGGAATGCATCCAAAGAGTTCTCACGGGGAATTTGAAAGGCTCTCTTCAATCACCACCAATCAAACTTTGTCTCTTTTTCATTCTCTCTCCACACGAGCCATCCTACCTTTCTTTTCATACAACACATTCTTTTGTTTTCCTTTCCCTCATGAAAGTGAAGTTTAGATCATACTATTCATTTCCACTTCTTCTTTTCATCCTATGTTATTCACGTCTAGTGAGTTTCTTTAGGATAACATTTTCAATAAAAAATATGAATTATACATTAAAGTGTTAAAAAAAGAAGCTATGGATTACTTTGTTTACACATGTGTTTTCCGTAATTAAAATATTATTTTTTAATCTCTTTACCTTATGGATTGGTAACTTTTTGTTTTCATCAATTTAAAAGATAAATGTTGGAATTGGTGCAAGAAGAAAAAATTGGGATATGTAAAGCAATTGCTCCTTACCCGAATGAAGTGTGGGCTAAAATCATCTCAAGTCCCGATTGGGCCTAACAATAGCGTCATTTAATAGTATATATTAATCTCAGATTATTCTTAGATGACGAACTTATGGTTAAAGGGAGATTTTCAACTTTTTAATATAATTTTTTTATCAACAAATTTTAGTCGTTAAAATTTATTAGTGTGGGAGTTAAATTCACAACATTTTTCACATTTCGAACCAAATTCATCAAATCAATCTTATAAATTTCAAGTGTTAGTAGAATAGAGTCTCTCTCTCTCCCTTCCAACTTTAATCATTAAGTCACTTTATAACTTCAAAGAGTTGATATAAATCCAAATTTTACCTTTGAACTGATAATGAAATAGTTGTTAAAATTTTAATTAACAGTCAACTAAGTTAAAGCTAAAAAGTTACCTTATTCTCAGTTATACTATTTTTGTCATGATCTAAAACTAAGTTTCACTCTGTTAAGGAAAATTTGTCTTATGCGATTTAACTATAGCTTCTGTATTATAAAACTGCTTATTTATTTGTAGTTTCGTGTAGGTATCTTATGAAACGAAACTGATTAAGGATGAAATATGGTGTGCATACTTCTAAAATCTTTTGTATGCAATTTTTAGTAAAACATAATCTTCATCTTTAGACCCAGCAATTATAGGTTGCTATTTATTTATGGTCAGCTAGCGAATCGTGTACATCTTTGATCATGGATGTTTTTCAAGGAAAAATATTTGTGAAGGAAAGCTTTTTTTCTTTTTTTTATTGATAGAAGACTCTAAACTCGTTATTAGTTTCTTTTATTTAAAAACTATGGAACTAAATCAATATTTAAACATAGAAATTGTATGAAAAGAAATATGGATGAATGAATTACTGAAATATGATTTCCCGTAAATCTTATTCTTCACACTATTCTCAATTATGACTATTTTTTTATAATATTAATTATGAAGTCGTTGACAATGCATCCACTTATTTTCATGCAAATGGATGTATTCATCGGTTGATTTAAATGTTGCTAGTTTTTTTTTTTCTTGTGTGAAACTTTATTCAGGTCACCCAGTGATATATATTTTGGTATATTTAAATTTGAAACCTCATTATTCATGGTCACGGTTTTCTTTGAACTTAAATCCACGAAAAAATAATTTTATACTGATTAAGAAAATCAGTTAAAATGATTTAATTTCATTCATATATATATAGAGAATAAAGAGGATAAAAAGTTTAAAACATTGTGGAGTATTAGGGTGACTCCGAAGGCACAACTATTAGGGTGGAGGTTGTTCCTAGATAAGTTACCTATAAAGGTTAAACTAGCACCAAGGGGAATTCAATTACAAAATAACCTATGTGAGACGTGCTTAGCAAGTGAAGAGAATGCAAAACACCTATTCTTCTCATGTAGTGCATCCCAAAAAGTGTGGAATATGTGTGATAGATGGATTGGGGTGAGTTCAGTGCATCATATTAATGCAAGAAATAATTTTCAACACTTCCATCTAGTGAACCTTAATAGAAGACAAAATAAGATTTGGTAAGGAATGTGGTTAGCAATAGTAGGGGAAATATGGAAACATAGGAATGGAATAATTTTTAAACATAGGAAAGTTGATCCTGAAGAGATATTTGCCCTTGCTCAGGTAACAGCTTGGGTTTGGATGAAACATAAAAGTTCATCTGTTATGTTCTCTTATAGTGATTGAATTCTTTCTCCTTATGTATGCTTAAAATCTTTGTGATATGATTAATTGTTGTGTGTTTAAGTATGACAGGCAAGCTTATACAGGTCACTATTGACGAAGGGACCAAGACAAATCATAAATACAATAATACATGTTGATCAATCTCCTTCGCGTCAGAAGTGAAATTGCCCAGTTTGACAAATGCAATGAGAATGAAATGTATTAAGCGTACTTTAATCTTTCTTGTTATCTTGGAGGGTCATTTAGATGCATTTATCCTCCTTTTATGAGGTGGAGGACGTGTTCAAACGCTTAAAGTATTGACATTAGGAAGAATGTCATCTGATTAATGTACACTATCATTATACTATTCGGAAATTTGGTAGGGGTCTGTGCTTTAGGTAGGCATACTCTTTGTCCCCTTTGTTTTGTGGATCATAAAGTTGTTCCAAATTGTGATCATCTAGTTTTGAATGGTCTTTTGTTTTGATGGAACCATGATGCTAAGCTAATGCATCTATTTGTCCAGGTCCTGCTTTTTTGTATAAAGGTTAGAGTATCCCTGAGTACTCTATTTAATTTATTTTATTTTTTCCTCAAAAATAAATAAATATATATATATATATATATTATTTTTTAAATGTATGTTATGCAAACTTAATATTATGAACGAAAAATAGTTATTAAAATTTAAAATTAAATTCAAATTCATTATATAAAGTATAATGAATTGAAGTTATTTTTAAATTCATTTTACATTGTATTCATAAGATGAGAAAGCCGCAATCACTTCCCCCATGCTCCTGACACATCTCTGAGGATAAAACAATTGCTGGTCATATTGATCACACTACGCGCCATCAATAATTGCATTTTTTTTTTCCACATATTATTTTAAAACCACATAACAAATGTTCAATAATTGCTTATTTTTTCCACATATTATTTTAAAACCACATAACAAATGTGTCAGTGTGTCACATGTTCAAATGTTCAAATGGGAGTAAGTACAGATTTTCGACTTAATGCAAGAATTCCAACTCTCTGGTTACAATGCATGGCCTGTATTATTTTAAAGAAAGTTATCAGCTTTAGGGATTGCGTTTGTCACGATGGCTGTTATTCTTTATTATTTATTCTACACAATCATCTTAAATATATATAAAATTAAAAATCCAATCTTATTGTTCACACTGCACAAATCACTATCCTTTTCTTTCACATGCGAAAATGTTATTAACAATACACGGTTGTAGATAAAATAATTCAACAAGTACCTAACTTTGATTTGATAACATTATTTTATTTAATCATAGTTTATTTGCTCCGTATTTTCCATGTGTATATATTATAGCACTTTCCAGCGACCCAAGAGGGTATTATCCAAATATTTTTTATTTTTATTTTTGGATAAGCGTTATTCTACAGCCTTTCCTCTTCTTTGGTCTCTTGATGAGTATGACACGGAAGTGAGAGAGATGATGGTGAAAGGGATGTTACATCACTCAAAAAGTTTAACAATGTGACAAATGTTGATCACTGAGACAATCAGAACAGTTCCCCAAGAGATCATCGATCTTTTACCATCCTTACACGGCACAATCTGGTGGACCTTTGGATCCATTTCTTTAATAATAAATTGTAATTTACAAAGCAATGCTGTTCAAAAATACATCATTATCATATATGAATTCTATGATAAACAACAGAGGCATCCAAGATACAAAAGTAACACAATCACAGCAATCAAATGCGCCTACAATTGTCTTTCTCCCCAGCCACACCCACTCTCACCAATTAATTTTTTCTATAAAAATTAAAAAAACAAAATAATACTAGGGGAGAAAATGAGAGAACCACCTTTTATGACTTGCTACTAAAAGCATTATATATGTTGGTGGAAATGGCAAGCACACTTGTCACCACGGCAAGTATAATCATGATCAGAGCAATAATTTTATCCCTTTTCGTTGATATACCACATGCATCCCTGAAATTAGTAACAGAGAAAAATAAGACACTGGTTTACATATTTGTACAATGCAATTTTTAATTTGGATCTACTTAAAGTTAAATGGTAGATTACCGTAAAACAATAGAGCCAGGGAAAATGAAGGCAAGGCACACTGCCGATGTTGATCCAAGAAACTGAAAGAAGTACCAAATATCTGGGATTGCTATAGCAGCAAGGTAGGAGAATACAAGCAGCACCACAGTGAGGATCATGAATCTTTTGTTGTCTGTGGCTAGCATAGGCTTATTGGGGAAGAGAACTTCATCTATGTTGGATCTCAAAGAGAAGTTCAAGAGAGGAAACACCAGCATGATGTGGAGTGCATAGCTTACACGGATCAAAGTATTGAACAAGGAACCAACCACAGAATCATTACTCTGGTCAAAATTGATGAGAATGTCTGATTGTGTTGAATCCCCAAATAATAGGTACCCGAATAGGCCTACTGAGATGTAGATCACAGCACAAAGCAATAATGCTAATCGAACTGCTGTTGTCATTTGAGATGGCTTGGCAAACTCAAACCCAATTGGATGCACTGCAACAAAGATCAACCATCAGTACCGAAATCTTCTAGGCATGCCCTTCAAAAATTGACATAGGAATCGGGTCCATTACCGTTAAAATGAAATGTGAAAGCTGTGACAACAACAGGAACTGCAGTAAATAGATCAAAGAATGAGGTTTGGTTGTCCAAACGAGGAAACAATCTAGGAGTCTGCGTCTTTCCTTGCACCAGTGCAAAAATAGCCAACCCACAACATATGCCAACAAATGCCACTGCAAGAAGAGTTGACACTGCAGAACTGTACTTCAAGGACTCTATCAGTTCCAAAACACCAAAAGCAAAAACACACGTTAGTTACGGAACTCTTCAATTCCAAATACAAGAAACTCTGCAAAGAATTAAATTGGTAACACTGACCTACACGTTTGTACAATACCAATGGAAACATGACGAAGACCAAAGTAAAGAGAAGAGCAAACTCCCGAGAATTCCACCAATGAATACCAAACCACTGTTGCAGAATACCCAAATGCACTTCCCCTCCATCTTGCTTTCCAGATAGCACATCCCCTGTTGTTCAACAAAGGCAATAATTGCAATTCAGCTATTTTTGTACTAAATTTTCATTTTATGTTTCTCTTTATTTTCCTACCACAGTAACTTCTTTTTTTCCTTTCTGCATCTTTCTTCTATCCAATTTCACTTATTCATACATTTCGAATACAAACTTTTAAATTAAATTTATTAAAGTAAATCAGGAGTACTTAAAGAAAATCTAGATCTTAAGTTCGATTGCTTGAAAATAATTAAAGCACTGACATTAATGAAAATAACTGGTTAGTTTAATATATATTAAAAAGGAAAATTAAAAAAAAAAAAAAACTACTAGCAAAAGTTCACCAAACACAATGCATGTAACCCAAAACCCGGCAATATTCATATTAGGCACAACTAACCAAAATCTAAAAAAATCTACACATTTCCGCCTTTTTTTCATAATTTCAAAAGGAATAAAAACAAAGGGAAGATTCTGTTACCGATGATGATCAGGTAAAGAATTAAGCCCCCAACGTTGGTGATGATGACGCAAACTTGCGCGGCCAACGCTCCCGGCGATCCGAACGCTTCCCTCATGACGCCGGCGTACGTCGTCGTTTCACCGGAGTGCGTGAAACGCATGAGGAACTCGACAGAGAGTTCCGCGAGCACGGCCACAACGATAATCATGGCGAAAGCGGGAACCACGCCAAGAACCTTCATTATTGCCGGAATTGACATGATTCCGGCGCCGACTATGCTCGTCGCCACGTTGAACACCGCTCCGGGAACAGACGCCGGCGGCATCGCTCCATCGGACTCGCCCAATAGTGGGACGCTGACTCCCACGGTCGGAAACATAACGGCGAATAAACTGTCGGATTTGATAATGAACAGTCGGAGGTTGGGCTGTGGCTTTGAATGGTTATGCTTTGTCACAACAATCACACTTTCTCTTTCCTTTTTATAAAGGCGGTGTATACATCATCATCATCATTCATGTTGATTTTGCTGCCATAATTTAATATTGAGAAGTCAAAAAGGCAATATCATATGGCCAATTAATTAAAGAAACCAAATTACAAATTATAATTTTTAAGAATGAATTGAAGAATGATAACAAAGTTCCACCATAAATGCAACAGAGAGAATGTTAAATCATATATTACAAAGAAAAAGACAACTTTTAAGAATTTATGTTAAATATGGTATTATTTTTTATTTTAGATGAATAATTTATATTTTGAGAGTGCTTTTGTTACATGGATAACTTACATTTTATAAATGATAAGTCTTCTAAAAATTATAGTCACTGGGTCATCACAATTTCCTTTCATTCTACAAAGAGTCAGTATATCTTAATTTCTCCTCACAGTGCACTTTTGTCTAAAACAAAATATTTATTATTTTTATGACAAAATTATTTTACTTTGTACACAGACTAAATTATCCAATAATAATTACATTATTATCTAAGATAACATTTTTAATGGATTCATTTTGAACAACAAAATAAATATATATCTTAGAAAAATTATCCACACCATATTCATATCAGAACAATTGTTAAAAACTGCTGAATTTGCTAGAAATTACACGTCCGGAAATATTACTTTTAGGAAAAAATAAATGAACAAATTAGGATGAGACTTATTAAATGAATCAGTATAAATAAGATTGATTTATAATATCTTAATGAGAATAAATTTTATTTTGTAAATTTATATTTAAACTATAATTAAATATTACATTTTTAACATAATTCAGTCTTTAAAGCTATCGGACCAATTAATAGACTTACAAATCATAAGTGTTAGATATTTTTTACATAAATAAAAGTTACAAGTTACATAATTGGAAAGATACTTTTTATTTTCAGAATACACGAAAAAGTTATCTCTTATATAAAAAAAAATTGCAAATTATATTTTATACTTAAGTTCTATCACAAAAATCATTTTTTATAAAAGAAATTGTGAATAGTATTTAAATTTCTTTTGCTAATGACTTTTGATGAAATTACACTGATTTAAAAATAATTAAAGTTTTAATACAATTTTAAACTTCTATAGAACTTTTATTAATTTTGTATACAGTTATTAAAAGAAATCGGAATCACTAATGTTAAACTAACATTTAATTAAACTTAATTTCATTTTAAATTAAATAAAAAACTTCAAATAAAAAAATTAAGATCATTTTAAATCAATACTGAATAAAATATTGATTATTTTAATATAAATATTTTCATGCGCCACGTTTTTCTATCCTATGTAATTTGTATATTAATTTTATGATATTTTTGTTGCTTAAATTTAATGTAAAGATAAAATAACTTTTCTTAAAAAATTAAATCAACAATAAAATTTGTTAAACAATTTAACCGAGTAATATATAAAAACCTCATTTAGTATTTTAAATCTAAATAATTTTTTTTAAATACATTAACGAAATACACAAAGTTGATTTAAGTGTAGTAAAAAGCTTTTTAACTAATGCATTCAATTGTTATACAATACAATAGGTGCATAGATGGTTCATGAGACAAAACAAATATTCTTGAAAGGGCATTATCGATTAGAAACCTTTTGCTACCAATTTATTGCATTTAATTATGTAATGTAGTTAATGTTCATTTTAAATGTTTAAACTGGAGTATGTTCCAATTGAAAATTAAATAATTATTTACACCAATTTACATAGAATAACTTCAAATGTCCTACATTACTTAAAAAACTTAATTGAAACATAGTGCTATATCAGTTTTTTATTTACACAATAATGTTTGTGAAATCAATGGTATTTACATCACTGTTTATAGCAATTCACAGGTAAAATGTATTAGGCCAGATCTCAGTGCTTCCAAAGTACTGACCTGCATTTTTATTCTTGTATATATATATATATATATATATATATATATATATATATATATATATATATATATATATATTTACTGAAATTACATGATTATAGTAAATTAAATTTTAAAAAATAATTCTAAAATTGTAAAATATTATAACTTAATTAATTTTTTTTGGCTTCAATTAATTTTTTCATTCGTATTCTGTAACTTTGCTGGCTTATTTTTTTGTCCTTAATGTGTAATTTCGGTTTCTTAATTAATTTGCGAAGTCTTATTTATAAGTAAATTTAATTTGGGTACGATACCTGGGCACGATAGGAGAAAAAAGCCCAAAGAGATTTTGATGTTCTTCCTGCCCTTCAAACTTTTATTCTGCATCCCAATTTTTTTTTTTAAATCCCTTGATTTTTTGACTAAGATAAAAATTATTTTCTTTTTCTCCTTATATTTATTCACTCATAAGAACTCACTTTACTCAAGATTTAAAAAAGAAAATATGTTCAGGAAAGTATTAGATTTTAAAATCTGTTCCGGTAAATAGTGGATTTTAAAATCTGATTAATGAAAATTTAGAATTTTAAAATTTAATTAAAAAAATTATCGAATTTCAAAATTTTATTAAGAGAATTACAGATTTTGAAAGTCGGTTAAAATAATTATCGGATTTTGAAATTCGGTTTAAATAATTACCGGATTATATATTTATATTCTTTTTTTCTTTTTTTAATTTTTGTTTTTATATATAATATAAAGAAAAATAAATAAAATTCAAAAACATATTTACATGTATCTTTTGTTTTATATTTTTAATTTGTTTTATTTAGAATATTGAAAAAAAATTAAAAAATAAAATAACAAAAAATAAAGAAAAACAAACTAAAGAAATTATATATATATATATATATATATGCTTATTTTTATTTGTTTTTTAGTTTTTGTTTTAGTTTTTTAAAATGTTATATATATACCAAATTTCAAAATCATATATATTTTAAAGATTTTAAAATTCATTAATTGTTTTTATCAGATTTCAAAATCAGATAATTTTTAAATTTGGTATATAGATAAGTTGAATTTCAAAATTCGATAGTTCTTAGACATATTTTACTTCCTAAACCGTAAAGGAAGTGTTAGAGAATGAGGTCGCATGAGTAAATCCAATTAATACATTGAATTCTGAAGATGGATTACAAAAAGAATTTGTGTTTGTTTTAAAATATTAATGCAGATGGATTTGCAGATAAGGATAAAAGTTCATTCCTTACAAAAAAAATTTAAGAGGATCAATGCAAAATTTATCCATATAACTTCATTCTATTCAAAATCAACCATGTAATTCTTATCTATATATATATATATATATATATATATATATATATATATATATATATATTTTTTTAATTATAATAATTAATAATAATTTAATATAATTTATTTTTATTAAATTTTATTAAATAATAGTTTTAAAAATATAATATTTTTAATTAATTTAAGAATTATTTTTTATAATTTTATTATAGAGAGTATTTTAATAATATTCAAATTTCATTTATTATAATTTTTTATTTAATCTATCATATCATTCAAATCATTCACTGATTTTTTACAAAATTCACTTTTAAATATATTCAATTTACTTTCTAAATTTTCTAAAAAAACACATATATTCACCTACGACGAATCAATTTTCACACTCTTTTTCAAAATCATCTTCTCAAGCGAAGAGAGTACAAGGGTTAGTATTTGGATAAATATAAATAGAAAAAAAAAAAAAAAAAAACCTCTTAATTAATCCTTCGCTATCAGTTTCGATAGTAGGGAAAATGGCGGATCAGCTGTCGAAGGCTGAAGAATTCAAGAAGAAAGCTGAGAAGAAGCTCGGCGGCTGGGGCTTGTTTGGCTCCAAATACGAGGATGCCGTCTATCTCTTTGATAAAGCCGCCAATTCCTTCTAGCTCGCCAAATCATGTTTTTTCTCTTTCTCTCAACTTTTTTTTTTTATTAAGATGATTAATTTTGATACCGGTTATAATTTTATTATAGTTGTTAGTACTAGTACAATCGGCGAGTGTTATAGTTCCGATTCCAAATGTTGAACTCTCCCTAATCAATTAGTTTTATATGATTTTACGGGAAAGAGCTTTCAATTGTTTTTCCATTTGATCAATTACTCGAACAGAAAAATTAGAGTTGTAGAAGAAGTGCTTGATACTATGATCAACTGATTAACCATACTCTGTTATGTTGTGACTGTTCTCACATTTATATTGATGAATTTTTATTCGCTTTATTTTGTTGAATGTTACTGGCTTTAAAATCGAGGATGGAGTAGTGAATAGTTCTGTTTGTTGTTCTTGATTTGATCTATTTTGTGGCATTGGGACAAAGCTGGAGCAACATACCTAAAGTTGGCAAATTGCCATTTGAAGGTATCATTCTGGGTTGGGATTTTGGGGTGGGGTTTATACCGTTGAATCTACATTGCATCCTTTAATTTTCTATTGAGCCGGAAATGTCATTGCTGTCTTGTCTTCTGTTTCTAGATGGAAAGCAAGCATTGAGCTTCACAGGTCCATGTTGATGCTGCACATTGCTACAAGAAAACTAATATAAATGGTATGCATGCACCAGAATTTTTTGTCGTTTATGATTTCTGGTCTAAACGAATATCTTGCTTCCACACAGCAAGGCCAATTCCTTTTAAACTCTATTTCTTTGTATTGACATCAATGTGAATCATAGAAAACAGTTGCTGCATTTATGCCTGGACAAATAATATGTGAAACACATCTGTTGTCATTGGTCAATCTTTCCATATGTGTAAATAAGATACCGGTTTTGTATTTATAAGCTACAAGTAGGGGTTCGTACTTTTATCTTTTGTGTAAGGCCATATTAAAATTAACTAGCATTAGTAGGGATTCATTCCTTTTATGGATGTCTATACTGGATAGCAATATTTTGATTTGTTATTTGTTTCAATTATTAGATTGGAATTTTTATGATTGTAAGCCTAAGAAGAAACAAATGAAAACAACTATATTGGATAGCAATATTTTTTATTTGTTGTTTGTTTCAATTATTAGTTTGGAGCTTATGTTATTTGTATTGCAACTATATCTTTTTATAGGATGAATTAGACAAGACCTTCTACATTTCATATTAATTCTTAATAACTAATATTTAATACTCGTATCCTAGCTTATGGAAATTGATTTTGAATTAAATGCATTGAAGTATATGAGTTTGCTTGATTTCTGAGTTTGCTTGAGTTACTGTCATCTTGTTTTAACTTGTTTTCACTATTTCACAATTGAAATACAGGAAATTTCTGAATTGTATGAGTCTGAACAGAATATTGAGCAGGCTCTGTTTACTAAGAAAAATCAGCTGAAATTTTTCAAAATGAAGAGGTGACAACTATTGCGAACCAATGCAAACAAAAAGTTGCTCAATTTGCTGCTCAGTTAGAACAGTAAGATTGTGTTTTCTGCATATTGTATCTATATTATTATAGTGATGGCTTGATTTATATTTCTTCAACTCAGATTCATTCTTTAATTTGTTAGAACTTAGTACTTTCTTCTGGAAACAATCTTTCTGGCCTTTTATTTTGTTATGTTCCTTTTTTTTGTCCAACCCACACTCCTCGGGTTAGCATTAGCTTAGGTCTGTATGGATTTTGGTACGCTGAGAATTTATTGGAAGGGCCTATTATGATCTTAACGGAATTCTTGCATCTTTCTTTTGACAATCCATAATATGTTGGCTTAGGTACAGGATGTGAACAAAAGTCGGTCCATTCCTTTATCTGGTATGGGTCACGTGTGGTTCTGTATAATTTGCTCTAATTACAATGGAAACATATTTTTTAAATGGAAGGAGCTTTATCAGAACCTTCTTGTTATGTTAAATTGAATATTAATGGTTTTTGATGATCCTCAGATATCAAAAGTCAATTGAGATTTATGAAGATATAGATCGTCAATCTCTCAATAATTTATTGAAGTACGGTGTAAAGGGACACCTGCTGAATGCTGGCGTCTGCTAACTCTGTAAAGGGAACGTTGTTGCTATAACCAATGCGTTAGAACGATATCAGGTCTAAGTTTTTAAATAATTCTTATCTTGAGACTGGACATATTACTGGTTGCTCAATTTTTTGGACATGTATTTATTTTGCAGGAATTAGATCCAACATTTTCGGGAACACGAGAGTGCCGATTGTTGGTGGTGGGTAACTATTTTTGGAATTATATTATTAGATTTGAATGGACAAGTAGATTATATAAAGATAATGTGGACTTCTTCGAACGGCCTTCGGCATAAAAGTGTTTTATTATGTTTTGGTGGTACTTATTGTGAATTAGAAATTAAATATGTGATATTGTTATATACATCTAAAATTTGATATAAAATAGTAACATAAAGTTTATCATCAAATTTAATTACAATGAGAACAAATGATGAACCCAGGCGCTTGCTTGAGTTTTTACTAAAATGATTACCAGTATATATTATGCAACATCTTTTAATAACGAATACTCTAACCATAAAGGAAATAACTTAAACCAAGTATATTGAAATTTTCTTGGATAATCATCTTTACCAAACCACGAATAAACTTTTAGATGCATTTGATATGAACCTCATTTTAGATCTTTCATACCTCATCAATTTGATTTGGTAGGTATTGTCAAATTTGACGACGCTTTCCTAGATCACGTTCTAAAGAATTTTCAAATTCATTATATGTAACTCTAGGAATCTTATAGAGTTATTTTTCATTTTTTTCAATGGTTGGATTCTCATGAAATTTCTCTAGTTTAGTTGACATAGATGTATGTTTTTCATCTTCATCACAAGCCTTTATGTTGAAAAAATAATTAATTCTTTTACTTTTTATCATAATTTTTCTAATATAAATTTATCACCTAACAACTTCTAAATGATTAGCTTCCCTATCCTAAATTGCATCACATATATCTAGTGTGTACCACTGGATGATGATAAATTTATTTTTTTCTAAATAAGCGAGAGGTGATAAATTTATATTAAAAAAAATCATGATAAAGAGTATAAAAATTGATTTTTTTCAAGAGGAAGACTTGTGATGAAGATGAAAAAAATTCATTAAACTTGAAACTTTCCATAAAATCCAAGAATTGAAAAAAAAATGAAAAACAACTTTGTAAAATCTCTAGAGTTACATGTAATGAATTTGAAAATTCTTTAGAACATATGATCCGGGGGAAGCTTTCTCAAATTTGATAAGGCCTACCCAATCAAATTGATGAGGTACGAAGAACTTGTATAAAATGGAGTCCATATTAAATGCATCTAGAAAATTATTCGTGATCAGGTAGAGATGATTATCCGATAAGATTTCAGTACACTTGCTTTAACTTATTTCCGTCATGATTAGAATATTTGACATTGAAAGACAATGCTTATTGTTATCTTTGTAGTGAAAACCAAGCGTGCACCCTGGTTTTGTTATATGAATTGAATTTGGTAGTAACACTTTCATATAAAATTTTAGAAGCATATAATAATGTCACAAATTTAATTTAAGTAATTGTTGTGAAATTTAAGCCACCTATAAACAGGTATTGACTTTTAGATTATTTTTTGTTTGACTTGCATGCACAATTTTTCAGTACGTAAGTGATACTCCACAATGCAAGTAGCTTGACCTATATTAATATGTTATTTTGGATCTAAAAAAAGACAAATCTATAATTTATCTTGGAGATTACTTGACTATGTTAAGTAATCTTTGAGACTTAATGGTAATTTTTTATGACTATTTTATCATAGTCATTTTTTTTTTATTTTACTATCATGTGTGTTTGTTTTAAATAGAAAAAATAAAGATTTTTTTTAATTAGAAATAATATTATATATATAAAATATTTAATTTGACTTCTCTAAAATTTTTTGTTCATGTTCTGCACTGGACTTAAATATCTCCCGAAATTTATGCTCTATTTGATTACCTTGAGTGTAATTTTTGTTTTCTGATATTCATCAAAGTACTGCGACTTATGTATAGTCTTGTTTCCATCGCTAAAATAATACGTAAATATGTAACCAAATTTGGTGGGATTTTACGTAAAAGCATTTGTTGTTTTTGGCCATAAAAATGTTCAACTAAAGAGTTAAAGCGATGAGTTGCAACAGTGTTTCTGAAGCAGTTATTTTGAGCTCATCAAATTCTACAAATTCCCTGCCGATTCTTCTATATGTAAATGTCACGCTCTTCATTGTTTCTTTTGTCAGTGACATTTTCTCTCGAATTATTCCTGTTGGTCACAAGATTGTGTTTTCTTCACTCATGATGTATCTGGTTCTTTTCCTTCAACGATAAATATGTACCTTTTGTTTTTTTAACTACATATTCAATTTTAGGCAATTACTTTCTGCGTCAATTTCTTCTCCCATTTGTTTTCCGGAAAAAAGTTTTTGAAATTGTTTTTTGTGTTCTGAAAAGTAAATTTTTAAGTAGTATTTCCTTTGCATTCCATAAGTAGTATTAGTGTCCGTTGCTCAACAACATTGCCCATGGATTTGTGCAGGATTCTTGGAAGACCACACCTCTTTTGAGGGTGAAGGAAAACCTGAAAGCGAAAGAATTTGAGGAGGATGATCTTAGTTGAATTATCTTTCATAAAAAAAAAAAAAAATCACTCTATTTGATAACTTTGTCAACTTCATTAACAATTTGTTTGTCAAAAATTTATTTTTTTTAAACCTTGATAATTGTGTGGTTGGAACTATTGTTCGATGATTTACAGGTGTACTACGCGTGCTGTTCAGTTGTTCATCTTACACATCTACTTACTGAGTGTACTTGCTTTGGTTTCAATTGAATTGGTCTGACTGAATTCAAGAAATGAGTTTTAACGAGGGTGCTGAGTATAAATTGAATTACTACACCATTACTTAATTATACAATAATTCTTCACCAAGGAAAAAATAAAAATTAAGCATCACAATTTATTTATATGATTACATAGTTACTTTGTCATTTGATATACACACACGGAGTTGTCTAAATTATTCCTTTCATCGGGCGTGTCTCGCTTTATTTCTTTTCTTTTCCCCAAACTCTTTACTTTCCGACCAACTCTTTTTGTAAAGGAAAGATTCCAAGGAAAAACGTCAAATACAAGGCGGCTTATTTTTTTCTACCTTTTCGCTCCATTATCTAATCTTTCGGTTCCTTTTTTCATTTTTCAATTCAATTATAATGTTTTTTATTGATTTTTTTCTTAACGAATGTATGTTCTCGTAAATCATAACTAATTACACAATGAAGCGTTCGTGCATGGAAATAAAAGAGATGATGCATGTCAAATTGTTTTTACTTCTCTTCTTTCTCGGTTTGTTCTTTCAAAATATGAAATTTCTATATTTTCAGTACTTCCTTTGCCTTTACCTTATATGGCCGGTGGCACAGACAGTCTTAATCCATTCCCCAATTGTTTGACTGCGTTGTTATTGTTACCTGCGACTACGAGGATACATTATTTTATTTTTTCTTACTTTATGAATGACACTCCTTTATTGTTTTACCTTTACTTTTGTATTAGTGCCAAAACTTTTTATTCGATATGATTCATTGTTTCTGGATTTTATCAAACATATAACTGCCTTTGAGGGAATAACTTGCATTCACACATCGGCGTGACGAATCAGCTAATTGGTATGCTTGATTTTCACCACCAGTTTATGCCTTAAAAATTCAATGCTATAATTATGGAATTTCTTTTCCTGTTTGTATATTCTGATTTTCGGTGCTGTCTTTCATGCATATGTCAACTGAAGTTTTTGTATTATTAGAATTAGATTAGATTAGATTTTGGTTTTTCGTTTCTGGTTTTACAGTTGTTTTGAACCAATTAATTCTGTTCTTATTGCTTTAATACTTTCTTCGGTACTTACCTGGATCCGTAGGTAATTTTTTACAGATTTGTAATCTTGCCATAGTTTCCTCTGTTATGTCTTCTCAGTATTTGTTCTTTACGTAATCCATTGATGATACGGTTCTGATTTGATCAAGAACTATCAGAGTTTTTTTCATCAGAATGATACCCGTTGATAACGGGATTCTGAATCCCAAAGATGAAATTGAGGAATGTAGTGGCAGTAAAGTGAAGGACTGTGTTTCTATAGATATTTCAACAACTCAAGAAACATTTCTGAGCAGTGAAGATTCCCAGAGAAAGCTTCAAGGCACTTTAAGTTCTTCTGTTCCTAAAAGGACAAATTTTCTTAAATTTGGTTCGGCATCTGCCAAATTCAAGAGGCTTGCTATTGAGAGAGACAAGATTTCACTATCTGTGCCTTCTCCTCGTTCAAAGGGCCTAAGAGCACGTTTCAGAGGAATGCTTGCTCTGAAACTTGATGGGGGTTCGGTGAAGAAGATGTGCGTGGAGTGGATTAGAAGTCCAGTGAACATGGCCCTTTTTGTGTGGATCACATGTGTTGCTATTTCTGGTGCAATTCTGTTCCTGGTCATGACAGGCATGTTGAATCGTGTGCTTCCGAGGAAGTCTCAGAGAAATGCATGGTTTGAAATAAATAACCAAATACTCAATGCATTGTTTACACTCATGTGCTTGTATCAACACCCTAAGAGGTTCTACCACCTTATTCTTCTGATCAGATGGAGACCAAATGACATCTCTAGACTTAGATATTTTTACTGCAAGAATGGTACTTACAAGCCCCACGAGTGGACACATATGATGGTAGTGGTTATTCTCCTTCATGTTAATTGTTTTGCTCAATATGCACTTTGTGGTCTAAACTTGGGGTATGAAAGGTCTGAGAGACCCGCCATTGGAGTTGGAATATGTATCTCTTTTGCAATTGCTGCTCCTGCAGTTGCTGGTTTGTACACCATTCTTAGTCCACTCGGGAAGGACTATGACAGTGACACGGATGAAGAAGTACAGGTTCAAATTAGTGGCTCTCAGAGGCAACAGCATCTGAGAGAGAAACCATGTGAGAAGAAATATTCATTTGCATGCAAAGATCAACAAAGGGTTGTTGAAAATAGACCAGAGTGGAGTGGAGGAATACTTGACATATGGAACGATATTTCCTTAGCATATCTCTCACTTTTCTGCACCTTTTGTGTCTTTGGGTGGAATATGGAGAGACATGGCTTTGGAAACATGTATGTCCATATTGCCACTTTTATGCTATTTTGCATGGCACCTTTCTGGATTTTCATTTTGGCTTCTGTTAACATAGATGATGACAGTGTTAGGCAGGGTCTGGGAGGTGTTGGAATCGTTCTTTGTTTTCTTGGTTTACTATATGGTGGATTTTGGAGGATCCAAATGAGAAAGAGGTTCAACTTACCTGCCTATGACTTCTGTTTTGGCAAACCTTCGGCTTCTGATTGCACACTTTGGCTATGCTGTTCTTGGTGCTCTCTTGCTCAAGAAGCAAGAACAGGAAATAACTACGATCTTGTAATCGACAAGTCCTATGGTAAACAAAATGATGAAACTTGCAACGAACCTTCGATCTCAGCTTTGGCTAGGGAAGATGTAGTATCAACCAAATCTGGCACAAGTTCTGTGGGTGGCAACTCTTCACCTTGTATGATGAAAACCAATGTCTTAAATTAGTTTAATTCAGATTAATCAGTAGTGAAAAACTAATATCTTGTCACCAGAACTAATGATATGAGCTTGTCACCAAAATATCTTGCTAATAGAAAAGCTAAATTAGTTTAATTCAGATTAATCAGTACTAAAAAACATAGATTTCAACTCTGTCTTATCATCTTTTATGCATAAATCAGCATGGCCGTGATTGATTTCATGGACATTGATACTCGACACTGAGATGTATGAGCTGGAATGCATTTTTTATATACAAAAGCTTCTTGAGATATTAATCGTTTTCTTTTCTCTGCCAAACCCACTTTATAACATTACCAAACAAATAAAAAAAATATAACTGTCACATAATATAATTTATTTTTAAGTTGTTTTCACATTCATTTCTACAAAAATATCAAAACGAACAACGACTAATTGTGCTTTTTAAAAAGTCGATACCAGTGTTGTGTTTGCAATAATAATCTGAGTCAGCAAAGCAATATAAGGCACCGAGTCCTAAAAGTTTAGGAGCACTAAAAAAGTCAAAGAAAATGGTAGTTTGGGGCCACTTTGAATGCAGGGAAAGGGAGTTATAGATCTTGTTTCCTTGGTTGAAGTGAAACATAAGATGAAGTGGATAGCGACAGAGTGAGAGTGACATTGATGCATTAGTGAATAGGTTGTTTTTGGCATGGCACATAGGAGTGCTGGAAAGTTCCTTCTGGGGTAGTGCCTATTTGGGAATTGCCATCCACCACACCCAACATTTGCACCACTATCCATGGCCCTTTAGTTTTTAACAAAAATCAAATTGACCTATTTTATTTTACTATATTGATAGATATTAAGATTAATATAGTACCAAAACTATTTAAAGTATATCATAATTGAACTTATTATATTATTTATTATTGAATACCTTTAATTCCAAAGTTCAATGATTTTTTTAGGTGCATTGCATTTAACATCAACATTTTCTAATGCTTTTTGTTAAAATAACGTCCAATGTTCTCAATATAGTGTTCAACGATCTTGATTTTCACTCAGGATATACAAAATCTTGATTTTCTGTATTAAGTTATCCAATTTGGATTGTCTAAAAGAATTTTACTCTTTTATCAATTATTTTATAGTTCATAATTCAAACACATCCTTTAGACAAAGCAATTGAAATATTTCGATATAAATAAATCAAAGTACACACAATTTTATGATGGCAAATCAATCATTTTATCTTCCACATTTATTCACAAGTATTAATTCAATACTAATACAGTGAGTCTTAAATCAAACAAGTTCTTATACTAGTCATGCACCATATTCAACTATAAAAAACAATTATTTAAGTTTGCAGTAAAGATCATTTTTGTTAAAAGACTAGATTTCTTTATCTTGTATGATACTCCAAAAGCTTTCAAAACATTTATCCCATATCTTATTCCTACATGTGATCCTATCTACACACAAGAACATCGAATATGAATATACCATTAGGATCACTAACATGCAGAGAATCAACTTGAATAGAATTGAGCCACATGTGACTCAATCTTACTCACATGCACGAATGAACATAGTTCTGATTCTATAAAAGAATAGAAAAATAACTTATTTTTTTGTCGTTTTTGTCAAATAGAGTTGTAGGATTATTTGTTGTTGTGATTTCAATGTTAGACTCTGGTCAAATAAGATATAAATAATTCGTTAAATATTTTAAAGAAATATTAAATTTTCTCAATTGTAAGGAAAAAATTTATATATTAATTTTGTAAGTTACAATAATATCCACTAATAATGTTTTTTTCTTGTGATAGTTCAATCTACTTAATTAAAAAAACCATTTTAAAATTTAAACTATATTAAATCTTTCTAAACTACATAATAAAATTAAATAAATAAATTTTCTTGTAATATAAAAATAGGATATGCACAAGTAAATACAAAAATCCGAAAAGTTCAATAAACTAGTTTTAAAAATAAATTTATGCATAAAGTAATATAAAGTTATGAAAAACACATTAATTAATCAATTTTTTTTTATTATTTATAAAAATAGATCACTATTTTTTTTATTCTGTTTATCCATAAACAAATATATTTTGATTTTATTTTTTATCAATATGTTCTCTATGGTCTTATAGCTTTCGCGAAGCACGCAGTTCAATATTGAAAATTGCCTTGACTCTTTGAAACTTTAAAGTTTCGTGATTCATGGTACCTAATTCTTTTAACGTAAATAAAATATCAGTTGATCTTTGTCAAACATATTGAAATTGCATTTGACTATTTATATGAAAGTAAGCATGGACATCTTAGAAAAAATATAAGAAAAATAGTATTTTTAGAATGTCGGTTGAGTTTTATTTTCTCTAGAAAAAGATTTATTAAATTTTAAGCATTTTATAATTTGTTTGATATTTTTCAATTATTTTTTATTGAAATATTTCTTTAGTAAAAAATTTCTAAAATTTTATCATCATTTGATTTGATCACCCTAATGATGCTGTAGTTATTATTGTTGTCTTTTAGTTTTCAACTTGTTGATTGATTTGTTTCATTTCTTCTCAATTTTTTAACTCAATTATTTCTTAAATAATAAAAAGTGAATTAATTGGTGAATTAAAAAAATTCAAGAAAAACAATTGATCAACAAGTTTGAAATTTAAAAAAAAAAAAATCTAACATAATTTCATCCACAGTAAAATTAAACCACAAGATAAAAAATAGTATATTATTTTTTTATGATGCCTTAACCAAAAATCAAAGCATCAAAACACAAAAAATAATGTAATTTTTTAAAAATTCTACAATTTTATGAAAAAAGTAATAAAATTCAACACAACAAAGAAAACATAATTAGTCAAAGTACATAAATAATTAATATTAAAAAAATAAAAAAATAAAATCACTTTGTTTAATTTTTTTGATAATTTATATTAACTAGATTTATGTTTTATGAATTTATTTTTTCATTAAATTATTTTAATTTATTTTTTATAAATCACTGTTTAAATATATTAATATATCAAGTAAATTATTCACAAATTCTGATAATTCTTTTTATTACATTTTTTCATTATATTTTCTTTAATACAAACAATACCACTTTTTATTATTTTTCTCCACAAATTTATTGTTTATCCCTTCCTTAAATCTATTCCTAGAAACAAACAAACAAAGAATTAACAAAACATGTCGAAGTAGAACCTGTCCTATTGTATGTAGGTCTGCGGAGTTGACAAATTAGGCAAAATGAACTAAAACTAGCTAACTACTTAAAACCATTCATTTATTGTGAACCTATCAACTTAACCACCTATTTATGTTAGTGTTAATTTTTTGTTAATTATATAATTACATCTTAATTTTGTTTCTTTATTGTGTCATTATATTTCCTAGTTCCCTTTACACGCACCAAACCTATCAAAATAAATAACATGTACCACTGTCTTTCTTTTTTCACTTTTAACTCTAAACTATTACTATTTTTACTTTTTTATATTTAAAATCATTGATGTTTTACACCTATTATACATTACATTCACTTCTTAAAATAATAATAAAATATTGTGGATAAAAAAAATAAGGATTAAAAGTTATGTAGGCTGGTTGAAATCTAAAATTAGGTGGAAAGCGCTTTCCGACCAAAAAAACGAAAAAAGTTGCTATTTTTGCGGATTTCCTTGTTTCTTTAATTTTTTTCTTTTTCATTCATCTTAACAGTCTTTCCTACTTCTATCATGAACATTTTCCAAATTGTTTTAATTATTTTAATTTAATTTAATGAATCAATCTATTTTTTATGTTATATTCCCGAAAATAGTATTATTATAGTAATACATAATATTTAGCGTTGGTCTTAAATATTATTTTAACAATAAATTGACTTTAGTTAATATTTTATCATTTATTATTTATATCTTATATTAGTATAATATTTATAATAATTTAACAGAAAGAATTATATGGATTATTTTTTTAATAATGACAAATTAAAAACATAATAAAATTAAAATAAACGAGTTGTAAATGGATCAATTTTTTTTAAAATTTAATTTTGTGTTATTCTAATTCCTGCAATGATGAAATTGCGTACAAGATACCACCACCTTCGTAGTTAATTTATTTTTTTATTTCAGTGTCGCTTTGAAACAGATATTATTAGTACTAATTTATCAACTGCGTCTTTACATTTTCTTAATTTATATTAATCTGTACAGTTGTCATAAAATCTGATAATACTTTAAAATCCCAAAAGTAAATGATTTCCTCTCTGTTTATATTTTAAGCATGCATGAATCCATACGTTTCAGATACTTTCAGATACACGTATTTAGTTTATATAAAATAATAAAATAGCTTGAGCTAATAAATCTTCAACATTTTAATCATACAAGTTTATCGTACCTTCTCTGTAGACATACGCAATAAATAAATTACAGAAGATAAATGCTAAATAGATTTTCATAACCTTTAGCACACTTTTAATTAAATTATACATGATACTTTACTTAACTTGTCTCCAACGTAAAAGTTATAATATGGAGTTTTATTTTATTTCATGTGAACTTTATTGGGCCCTATCATTAAAAAAAATAGTTTCTCAATTTTTAAAATTAATTTTTGTAGTTTTTATCATTCAAGTTTTATTTAAGATTTAGAGTCTGAGAAAGTGAACTATAAAATCTATATCTTAAAGACATAACTCTGTGTATGAGATCCATTAGAAATGCTTTAGATAAATAATATAATTTAATTATTTAATAAACCGAGTTCAAGAGTTTATACTTAATATTACAAATTCAACGAATTAATATGAATTGATTATATATTTTACTTCTTTTTTAGGTTCTAAGAATGGTTCCGGTAAGTAGAAGTGTATTCCATCTTGCCGATATGTACACATTTATTATGACATTTGAATGAACAATATTGGTCTTTTTCAAATAATAAACTAGAAAAGACAGTGATATAATAATAAAATAAGCTAAAAAATTAAGTTAATTATTGTGTGGTTGGAAAGTGTAGGTATGTTTAATCAGAACAAAAACAGGTTTTATGGGTGATAGCTTAAACAGAATATCATTTATTGTGAGAAAAAAAAGACATAACTACTAACAACTACTCTGCTGCTACCAACCATAACCATACCTTGTGGTTAAGGAAGCCAACCAAGTTAAGCTAAATCCGTTAACGTAAGAAAGTAACCCAAAAAACAGAGACCCGCAATCGCATTTTTATATACACGCTTTCGCTTATCACTTTATTCTTCTTTTTTAAAGTCGACACAAAAGTAACAACATTTTTTAACCTATAATGTTAACAGTTGTTTTTCAATTTTCACAGTTAAACCCACCGAAGTGGTTTCGATACTTTATTCCAAAACCACTACTAGTTATCTTTAACTTTTTTGCGAGTAAAGGAAAAATAAAGACAAGATGTTTATACAAAAAACAAAAATATTTGCATTACAATATAAACATTTATTTAATTTTTAATAATAACACAGTATTTTTTTCAAATGATTGATGCTTAACATGAATTTATAAAAAAAAAATTCAACCTTTTTTAAGGAATTGGAAATCCATATCCAAATGGAAATATTTAACATTAGCAAAGATTTTTCTTGCTCACATCTACTCTTTGGCACACACAAACACATCACTAAAACCCAAGTCAAAAAAGTAGGCTTGACCGTCTCTCTTCCTTTTGTTACCATTCTCATACCTCATGACGTTGCAACATTTATACCCATTAAAACCCTACGCTGTTCCCACTTCATCCACTAATCATTCCCGACAGCCAATAAAATTCTGACACGTACCCCAACAAAACCGACTCCAAAAAACATTGGCCGCACCGGATCGCAAACATCGCGGCGCAGCCTTCCTATATAAACCCCTCCTCGGTCCCCTTGCAAGACTCAAAACAACGAAACAAGACATTGTTTGGCTAATTCCGATTCTCGAATCGTCTTTCTTTCCACCGAAACTCGAAACCTTTTTCTCGAACTGGCTAACTCTCAGGCAAGTGCTTCGGACGCTGATTCCAGCAACAAGCGGCTGGTGCTAGCACTGTATGACGCCCTAAGCTCCGGCGACTCCGCCGCCGTCGCCAAGATCCTCGCCGCCGACCTCGAGTGGTGGTTCCATGGTCCCCCCTCACACCAGTTTTTGATGCGCATGCTCACCGGCGATTCCACCGCCGAAACCTTCCGATTCGTTCCTCAATCCACCGCCGCCTTCGGCTCCACCGTCCTCGTCGAGGGCTGCGACACCGCCCGCAACATTGCCTGGGTTCACGCCTGGACCGTCGCGGATGGGATAATTACTCAGGTGAGAGAGTACTTTAACACTGCCCTCACCGTCACCCGCTTCGAAAACTCCGGCGAGATTGTTCCCGCAAGCTCCGGCACCGGCCGCTTCCCCTGCGTGTGGGAGAGCAGCTTATCGGGTCGGGTCGGGAAATCCGTGCCCGGTTTGGTTCTGGCAATATAAACAATAATAATAAAATATATAAATAACTAAAACGCGGTCACGTGTTGCCGTTACTGGAATAATTAAATAAAGAGGTTGTGCACGTGGCGGTGACAGGGTCACTCGGTTTCAGGGAACACTGATAATTGCTATTGGTGTTTTTCGGAGATTTGAGAGATGTGAGACCCTTGTTGTTGTTGTTTGTGTGGTTCTTTCGGGTCTTTCAGTTTCGTTTGTTTGTTTGATTCTGTGTTTTGGGTACCAACATGGGTGTACCCAGGTGGCTGGATTTTCCTTCTTGTGCAATGTGGTGGGTTGATGATGATGCAATAAGAATACCTATGAATTGTGATTTTAAGAATCGTGTTTTGGTGTTGCTATATGCTACTTTTATTATTCTATTTGGCGTTTGTCTAATTGAGCTTCAACAACCAAGAAATCATCTCCTTTTTCTTCTAAAATTCCAACTCCAGATTTTATCACTAATAATAATTTTATCTTAACTTATCCACACATTTGATTGCCAAATATATGTAATTTTAGACTATAAATAAGTTTTTTTTTTGTTTTTCAATGTTCTTGTTTGAAAGTTCACTTTGATGTTCTCTGTGAAATTTTGAGGGATATTCTCTCTTTTCATTTTTAGGAGACAAAATTAGAGTAAAGTTGTATAAAAAGTGGAGATTTTGTTGAAGTGACAGGTTCACTTTACTAAAGTTAGGAACTCACCATTAAAAAAATCAAAAATAAAATGAAAACAAAATAATAAAATTCTCCAAGTTAATTTTATTTTTAATTAAACTGCAACAGAAAAAAAAAAATCAAACCCCTCCTATTTAAGTTCTTGTTTTTCTTTAATAAGATTTAAACTTGACTATTCATTTTATAGAAATGAAAAAGTCATTTTTATTTCAAGTATGTCTTACTTGTATTTTATTCTTATTTTCTGACCTATCTAAAGGCAGGTGAAAACACGTTTTCCTCCGTTGCAGGTGTCGTTTATCACGTGTAAAAAAATCTCATCAATAATTGCACTCCTGAACAAATGATCGTCAATAATTATGCTACTACCAAATTAGCATCGAAAATTCTTTGATTAATGGAAAAATAATAGATTCAAACAATACTTTTTAATAATAAGAGTAATACTATCTTCGTAAATTGCAATAACTTGGAAAGTTATCATAAACAGGGAAAGGTTTGAGTGGTGGCATAACTTTTTTGAGTGGTAGGGCTAAGATCCTTCGGGAAAATTCCAAAAGGGATAGAATCGAAAGAGAAATGAATGAAATTGGTATTCAGAAATTTAAGAAAGAAAAAAACTTGTTTCTACTCCTATTTTGATGTGATGTTGCACTTTCCTTTTGCTCGTTGCTTACTTCATTGAAAAGACTCTGTTTTAGTGCATGGTCTTAAACAACAACACCCTTTTTCATCAATCTGCTGATAAGTTCAGTTGTTTCGTGCGTCTATTGTCTACATATCAAATTTCCAATAATTATTATTAAGGATTTAATTACTCTAATCATTAAATTAACGATGTAATTGGAATCGAGTTGGAGATGCGTCTGGTATAATGTCTAACCAACTGAATCTCGCAACTTGGGTCAATTATTTTTCTTTTTTTTTGCGGCCTTAAAATAAAAAAAGAGGAAGAAAAGATAAAGACTATAAAAATGAGTTTTTTTTTATTTTTATTTATTTCCTTGGATGGGGAGTCAAACTTACTTATCTATTTTCACTATTTTATTTTCTGGATGACCTACTTTTGATGTTATTTATTTCTCTGTTTTTGAGAGACGCAAGGTTAATGAGATCTTTTAGGGCAAATATGTTTGAGAAATATAATAAAAGAGTTTTGAGAAATGTGGAGGAACAGCTAATAGAAAGCTGGAAGAAGATCCAAAAGTCCTGTGGCAAATACAAACAAAAACCTGTTCACTTCTCTGGCTTTAATTAATTAATCGAAGTTGGACACTGATCACTCACACAACCTCCATAACAACACCTTTTTTATTAGTTAAAATTGAATAACAAATAAAATAAAAAAATTTGAAAGTATTATTAAGAAAAAGATGTTTAAGAAGATGTTGATTGGTAATGAAATACATTGCATTTGATATATATAGCATGGTGGTGCATGATATGATGAGGTATTGATGGATGAATGGTCGCTTTCCCACGGTCGCGGCAGAATCAGCCACCACCATTTATTTTTTGTAATAGGACCCATTATTTGTTAGTGTGAAGATATTAATGTACTGTGTCCATTCATTGTGTTACATATTTTACCAGCATCTTATGAACAAAAGGGAATCTCTGTGTTCAGTGCTAACACACATATATATCTTTAGTCTTTTCTCTCATGTCTTCCATTTCACGTTTTATATACAAATTTCTTAGGAAGCAACTACAAATGAAAAACAGCCATGTGCATGTGCATGTGCCTTTTATAATCAATGATTTTGCTGGATGCATCATCTTCAACTCCCAACTAAGAATGCCTTAATCTATAGTTTTCTTTGTGTGTGCGTGCTAAATAAAATAAACTCTACTTCCTCAGGTTTTTGTTCCTTCAGGATTATCGAGATGACTGTGCATGGCGAATGCAGCCAAATTTTGTTTTATACTAGATAAAAAAAATGTAGATGTGTTTTTTTTTTCGAAGGGTAAAATTTTCCTTTGAAACACAACAATTTATCATGTCCTTTAGTTCAGACACGAGTCCATGAATCTAGCACTGGTTTAGTGAGTGATGAATTTGCTGTGAAACAAGAAGGCACAAACATTTGACCGTCTTTTGCGGATGACTCGGCAAATCCAAGACATGACTTGTTCATTGGAATTGAGTTGAGTTGAGACACAAACAAATGGATCTGAAGGCTCAGTAGAAAATATTATAGGTGTTTTTTTGTTTTTGTTTTTAATCTCTGTTCACGATGCTTAGCGGAGTCCACAGCACACAGTGACTAGGACAGAGATAACAAGATAAACAGTTGAACACCCATCTTGTTCCTTTGAACAAATAATAGATTCAGATTCAACACCTAATAATGTTGAGTTGTTAAATCATTGTTATTGGTGTATCTGCACAAGGGATCAATGACAATGAGACATCTACTTGAACCTTCGGATGGAAAAAAACATGTTAACACAATGCGTCTAATTATAGCCTAATTAATTACAGAGTTCTTTAATATGTAAATTTTGACAGTTTTTTTATATATGATGTGTCATCTTCTAAATAATTTTGAAATATTTAAAATAAAAAAAATAAAAGATTATTTAAAAGATATCACCTAAAATTATAAAAGAAAGTCGTTAAAATTTAGTAATCAAAATATATATATATATATATTTACTGATTACATCGTAGAATTGGTGTTTGTGATATATATATATATATATATATATATATATATATATATATATATATATATATATATATATATATATATATATATATATATATATATATATACTGATTACATCGTAGAATTGGTGTTTGTGTTGACGATTTGGTAGAGAAGAGAGAGGATGAATGACGTTAAGTGGGGATGATAAATTTAAAAGTGACACAAATACGTCACCTTCTGCTTTTCCCCTCATCCTATTTTTCCAGTAATTGTTTTCAACTACGGAACAGAATAAATCCAATTGCATAAACACGTTTTAAAATTCTCTGAATAGGTTCTACCGAAAAATAAAATTCTCCTTTTATAGAACTTTCCCTCAACTTGGATTATCATCGGAAGTATTCACATAACAGCATCCAAGTTTCATTTTGTTTCAGTTACTTTTCTCCAATTTCGCCTAATTAAGCGGTGCAATTCTACACTCTATTGCTTCGTTTGGTATGGTATGTAAGAAGAAATCTATAACTATTTATCGAAGTAGATTAGAAGATTTTGATTAGATGATTTGAGTTTATTTATAAGAAAATTATGAATCATCATCTTCTGTGTTCTTTCTTTTCTTTCATGTTAGAATGAGAAAGAAGAAAAAATCATAACCAACCACAAGGGACTTATGTTTTAGGAATGCACATAAAGTTGTCTTATATCTGTCTATAACACATGATTCATTATATTAAGTTGTCTTATATGTATTATTTTAATTCATATTTGTAATCGTTTAATAATTCATAATAGACTAGGTGACGTGTATAATTTATCATGAGTTTATTATTATTATTATAAATAAAGTTTTTTTTTTTCAATCAAATAATTTTTTGTCCCTTTTTAATTTTTTTTAGTAAATGAAGTCTAAGGAATATCTTATCATTTGATGATTTGTTATGCCACCATTATACATGTCAAATCACTGATTAGGTACAATAGGATGCTATTCTGGAGTGCTGAGAAGTTATGGAGCGGATAGAATTAATCCTTTATTTGGTAGAAAGAGAGAGAGAGAGAGAAAATAAATTATTAATTAGAAAGAAATGAATACTAATTTTTATTTATTATTATGTTTTTAATTGTTTATTACTATTATTGTAATAAACAAATACACATAATCATTATTAATTATGGATATTCCATAATGAATTTAATAAAAAATAGTTAGTTTGTTAATTATATTTATGCATGTAATATAATCTATTATATTTATTAATATAATTCCAAAATAATAATTATTTAATAACAATTATTTATGCATGTAGTATAATCTATTAGGTTGTATTTCTTTCTATGAGGAAACACAAATTCCAGTATTTGTTTTTCCTTGTTTACCCATCTACGTACCTAAACCAACATTTATTTTGTTAAATTGGAAGGAATGCTTTAATTTCTTTTATCCTTCAGATCAAGAATAAAGGTAAAATTTTCAAATTTTCATTATTAGTACATATTATTTTAAATTAGAGTTGTGAAAATTAGTTTCAACTCAACCTATTAAAAAAGTTCAATAAATAAGTTAGGTTAAAAAAAGTTGTGGCCAGAATCTATATAAACGTAAATTAGGCCCATCCAAAAACTTACAAGTGAGTCCATCTTATACAGCTATAATTATATTTTTTTTAAAGTAAAGTAATATTATTTTTAAGACACATTCATGTACTAATATATATATATATATATATATATATATATATTTATGCTATATTTACAGTATATTTATAATAATATTGTTTTTTCTTTTTAACTTGTGTAGGTTAGAATAAAAACCTAATATTGCCATAACTGTTAAAGATAAGCAGATGAAAGTAGGATGTTTTGTTTTCATTTATAGGTTTTGCGTCTTTTACTGAATAGATATGTTCGAAATGCATTTGGAAAGAAGAAGAGTTAGTGGTTGGAGGAATGTAGTGACCCAAAATGTTAAGAACTTAAATTTAATATAGGTTATGTTTGAAGCAACCATTGGCGTCACTTCTTGTTAAAATCACTTGCCATAGCTGCTAAAAGAAGTAAGAATTTATCTCAGTGAGAAAAATTTTGATACAACGTATTGAAGAGTCTTTGAAGACAGTAAGCAACTTAAACTTAAAAATTTACTTTTTAATTTACAAGAATGGATAAGTTTTTTAAAATTATCTAAATATGCAAGTCATACCCAGAAATGTGATTTCAAAACGATAAGAAATTATAAAGTATTGGAATTGTGAAATACGTAATTTAAATATAAGAGCGAGGCGAGTTTGGGTATTTTGGATTGTTGTGGGTTATGAGAAGTGATTTGAGTTTGTTTTTTTGACGTGTTGCACATCGTTTTCGACATTTTTCCACGACCTTTACTTTTGGTTACCTTATGAGATAAGATAAGAGACAATCTATTCATATCGATGGTGTTATCATATACTCATACATCAATTTTTAAGCCTCTCTTCAGTCCTTGTCATAAATTTCAACATAATTTTCTACCTTTCTTTTATTTTCTGTTTACAAGTAAGCATTCCACTCTTATTGCACATTCAAAACAGGAGAATAATAAAAGGACATATTCAAAATGAATTCAAGTAGGATCTAGTTTTCACAGGATTAAATATTTTTTTTATTTGTATATCTTAGACTTTGAATTTTTCAGTGTTGAATCGTGGAAGTAAATTTGCATGGAAATTCTTTTAGGATAAAAAAAAAAGAATACTTGTGATATTCCCATAGTTTCTGAATTTTGAATAGTTGAGAAGAGACAGAATTCTGAAATTCCATGGCTAAACTTTTTAGTTAGTTAAACATAAACTCCAAAGTGCAGTGACGAGGAGTATATATTAAGTGGGAAAAGAAATCAGCCAACATATTATTTGCACTTTCTTAAAAAAAAAAAAAACGAAATAGAAGCAGAAGTATATGCCTGTTGGTGTGTGAGAAAATGGGCATAAAATTTAAAAAGGTGCTGGTTTTAAAGAATATTCTTGGACCATTTTGAAGTTAGAATATGAGAATGTTCTTCACAGTCATTTTGGCTGCTCAAAAGTTTTGGTGTAATAGCCAAAAATGAACAATTTGGCAAGTTTTAATGATAGCAGAGGAATTTTTTAAAAGATACAATCCACCGTTTAACACAATCTTTTTTCAAAATTAAATATGATTGAGATGGATATCAACATCATATTGAAAAATTATCATAAGTTATCATGATAAGATTAAAATTAGATTTTTTTATAACTCACAACTATAAAAGGTTCTCACACAAACATAAAAAAAAAAACAGTGATAAATGTGATGGATAAATATAAGTATAAAAATAAAGTAAATTTCTTTTATAAATTGTTCGATATGGTTTAAAAGTAATTGAACATATAAATTTAATAAACTCAATTTTAATTTTGCTTCTCTTACTCAAATTTAATTACCGGACTTACATTATGCCTGCTTATTCATTCTCATTGAAATTATAAAAAAAAAAAACATTAGATGAGTCTTATTTTTTAACTTTGAAAATAAGTGATTAGGACAAAATAAAATGGTAGAAAAGATCAATATATTGAATTTATTGTACATTCAATTTTTAATATATATATATATATATATATATATATATATATATATTTTGAAAATAGAGTAGTTTGTTAGTCAATTTATTTGACCACTTATTAAATTGAGCTAGGTCTAGCATTAAATATAAGAAAATTTGAAGTAGTTAAAGTTGTCCATTCAACTTGATTTGAATTTGTCTTGGTCAATTGCTTGACACAACTTGGAGCGACAATGATATTATAGATGTATTTCAAAAAATTGTTCATCATTTTTATAACTTTCTTCCAATTTCAGATTTGTCTTTCTTATTGATCCTAATGAAACATCATAAATATTTATATTGATGAATAATAAATGAAAATTTTAAATTTAATTAACAATAACATTAATATATCCATTAGCAATGCCTTTTAAAAATTAAACTAATTTAATTATTTTTATTAATAAAAACTATTAGAAACGTCTTATATTAAAAGATTAAATATAAACTATAAAACAATAAAAGCAAATATGCAGTCAGTGTCAGCTGTTTATTTTGTCCACTTCATGCGCATAGAATACAAGTTGCTGCATTTAGTGCATTTATTGTGACTGCGTTAGTATTTTTTAATTGAACATATTTCATCTATATGATATAATATATTATTATTTTAAATATTCATAACAAATATTAATCAAATATCATTAATTTTATATAATTTTCTTACACGTAATATTAACAAATAGTTTGCTATCATTTGGTTAATACGTTTAAAAAAAATTACTTGCAAATGACACATTCAAATTTAAAATATGTTTTAATTAGTAGTTGACATCATTAAAATTGACATCATTAAAATTGAACTATCTTTGCATTATATTTCAAGTGAATTCAAACTACAAATAAATGGGCCTGTAGTGACTGGATCATGATGCTTGACCATGAGAAATACACGGGACTTTGTTAATAAGCTTTATTATTGACCGTTGTAAGGAAACTGAGGCTTTTGCTATTGTACCCCACGCTTTCTAAATGTACTCCATGAATGATAAGAAATGTAAAAGAAAAAGTGTTTTTTATGCATATAAAAGCTGAATCATCTACATTTATTCTTCCTTTGATTGTATTTACGTCGTAGTGTCTCATCCAGCTTGAAATAAGTTCTTAGTATTATGTTTTTCCTATTCATATAATTTAAAAAGGTTTTTGGATATGTAACCAATATAAAATGTTGAAAAATTATACTTTGAATCTCATTTTTTGACTCTCATCTTTTACTTTTTGAGATAAGTTAGTGTACTTTATTAATTATTTCAAAGAAAAAATACATTAGTACATTAATCAATTACTCAAATTAAACCACGTCAAAAGATAAATTATGAAAGTAAAAAATAAGAGTCATAATATCATAGTAAAAAATGTTTATTTCATTCTCTTCCTTATAATTTGTTATTTGAAATAGTTTAAGTTGAGTGTGCATCTTTTGTAACCACCATTAAATGAAAAATAGTAATTTTAACATAACTTATACTTAAATAAATAAATAAATGTTTAATTAGTCGGATGGTACCTACTTGTATGTTCAGATGTCAGTTTGATATTTGTTCTTAAAAATGTGTCAATCAAGTCCTAATTCTTACAAATTTGTCTCAATTAGATTTTTTTTTAGAAAAATGAATAATAATTAACATCGTTAACTTTATTTATGATTTTTATCACTAAATTTTGATATAAATATAAATACTTAATTTTGTAAATCATTTTAAATATCAATACATTAATATTTTTGTTTTTTAAAATAATCTAATCGAGACCTCTTTTTAAAAATTCATACTCAATTAATGCCTTCTTAAGAAAGAGCCTTCCTAAAAATGATATGAAATTGACACGTCCAAATTCTAAATGAAAATCCACTAATTAAACCATAAATAAATTATTATGCATAACTATTTATTATGAAATAGTAATGTAATTACTCTATCCTGCTTATATTTTTTGGCCAATAATTTTATCATAAAAAGTTGGACCTAACCTTTCTTTTTTATCAATTCATTATCTTTCTCATCACAGTGTCAACACTCAAACAAAGAGACACACTGTGCTAAGTTCTAACCATTTTTAGATGCACACTTAATTGCTAGACAGAGATATAGAAATCTCCGATCTTTGTCTTTTCCAACATTAACCTCCACTTAAACAAACTTTAAAGAAACCCTGAAATATCTGATCTTAAAAGCAACACATATTTTGTTGTTGTGTGAGATTTGATTTGATGGGAAAATATCTTGAATCTGCGGCGAGGCTGGAGGAGCTATCGCGGATTGTGTCATCTGCGAAGCCCAATATCAGGCCGAAGGGGACGCTACCCAGATCGCCCGGCCGTGTGGCCACGCCTCGAAGTGCGACCCCAATTGGTGTTAAGGTCGAGCTTGCGAAAAAGATGGAACCTTTGGAAGAATGTCGGACACCCCTCGCCAAGGTTGTCGCCGATTGCGCCAAGCGGTGGTTCCAGGACACCCTCAAGGAGGCCAAGGCTGGGGACACTGGCATGCAGGTTTTGGTGGGTCAAATGTATAACTCTGGCTATGGTGTTCCAAGGGATCCCCAAAAGGTCTTTTCTTTCTTCTTCTATTTCTATCATTCTATGTCATTCCCATTGGAAATTTGGTACTGGCCTTTTTACCCGAAATCCCTTTTCTTGTATCACAATTTTAATCAGATTGTTGTTATTTGTTTAGAAAAGATGCACGAACTCAATTGTCTGTTTTTGAATTTTTATTTGTGATGCTGTTTTTTCTTATGTTTGTTTGGACAAGTTTTGTTATACGCACTCACGGGGTTAAGAAAGCAATAAAAGAAATGTTGATTCATGGAATAAACTTATCACCTTTTTCTTTTACTTTCTTTCTTCCCACAAAGAAGTTTACTCAAACACATCTTGAATATTGGTTAGTGGCCGTAAGAGCTACGTGACTACACTTAATTTGAATTGAGTAATTGCTATACTCTTTTCTGCTCCTCAATTTCATGTTACTGACTACTAGACTATAATGAGTTTTGTTTTTACAGGGACATGTTTGGATTAGTAAAGCGTCAAGAAATCGAAATTCAGTATGGAAAGTGTGTGGTAAACGGCCAGGTAAGCTCTAACATCTGTTAGATTGGTGAATTTTGGGTGTATGTATCCTGATCGATCTCTACGTTGTTTACTTCAGGTTACAGAGCAAGTGATTCAGATTCATGTGATCAAGAGAACAGAGATAAAACATGTCCTTAATTTGCGAGTACAACTTTTTTCCTGCTAAAGGGATTTAATTTCTTTAAATTCTGTGGTATAGTATATGTTAACTTAATATCACCGATGCTACTGGTTATTTGTTGTAACATCCGAAACATAAGTCAAATCTGTTAACTGATAATTGTTCTACAATGGTCCCTCTTCGTTAGAGTTGGTTGCTGTGTTGTTCATTTTCAATAAGGCTTATTTATCATTCCTAGGGTAGTATTGTGTTCTTTCCTCTTTCTTTTCTCCTAAACTTCAAATTGATGCCCAACTTATAAGGCTCCTAGTTGACTAACTGCATCTGGGAGTTTGAGAGGAACTCTTGCACCGAGTATAATAAAGCAACTATTTCACACAAAACAATCAATATTAAACATGCACTATCTAGCAATATTATCAGTAATCATGTGTTGCCATTAGTATAAAGTCTTAAAAGAAAGACCTAGCATCTGGGCACGGGGATCTGTTTTGGGTGTTGTATCAAAAGCAGTTAGTACCCAGGGTGTGCATTAGAAGACCTTTGTGCACAATTTTTTTAGGCTTATCTTATGACATGAGTACTTGTGTTATAAGTTTTTGAGTGAGTACAGGAACCACTATCAATTTATATAGAAGTATGTTAAACTCAACTGTTAGATGCTTAATTAACCTATTAACCTGATAGAGATATACCCTATATCTTCTCTGTTTCAGGTTGTATTATGTTTTTTAGTTGTTTCTGTTACAGTTAGTTTTACCTGTAAAAACAGTAAGCTTGAATGATATATTCAAGCTCCTCTGGTGTAAATAAGTGGTGTATTCTTTCCGCACATATCAATGATAACTCTGATTTCATATCTTCTCTTTCAATACACTAACATGGTATATCATGTAATAAGTTGGAGAACAATGGATAATTGGGTGTATTCAGTGTTATAAATGGGAGTAAAAATACTCTGAACCTTTTTCAACAGAAACCAAATATGTAATTGGTACTCCCTTCACTTTTAAGATGTATTATTATGTCCTATTTTATATTTATATTTTTAATTAAGAAAATGGAGATTGAGTAGAAATATTATTTTTAAGGGTAAGATGTGCATTTCGGGCTGTGTTGGAAATCTGGATAATTAATTGGATTAACTTAATTACGCAGACTAATATGTTCTTTGACATTTTATTAGAGAATCAGTAATATCACGAATGTGAGTAATCAACAGTGGACCTGAATAATTTCGGTGAATGAGTGTAGGACACTCAAATATTTGATAAACGCAGAACACCTAAAACGAAAGTAGTTTAGTAAATGAGTTACATACTGGTTGAAATGATTTGTAAAATTCACTTAATGATGATAAGTAATTTAGTTAGAGATAAAATCTATAATCTGTGATGTAAAATTGAACTAATAACTAAATCAGATAGTATACAAGACAAACTAATCTACTCTCAAGAAAAGAGAACTAATGAAATATTCCCCTAATTACAAAGTACTGATTAATTGAATAGATATTTTACGATAAATTAAGATAAAAACACATTTATTTATTTGTTTGTCTGTTTTTGTGCATATATTCATATGTTGTTTTGAGGATAAATATAATGCTTGCCGACCAAACATGCTACTAAGTGGAATCCAGATAGTTCGAAATCTTAAAATAAGAATAAAGTTTCACTTTTTTCTCAAACTTTTCTTGAAGAAAGTAAAAGCTTCCTTAATTCACGTCAAGAATCCATTCCCTTCCTGTGTGTTGCTCCATTATTTCACGCAGTTCCATGAACCATTACAACCCCATTTCTCTTTTTTCTTTGATTTCTCTCTTCCTCCACTTCTTATCTCTCTCCAGGACCTAGACTTGGAGTTTTACTCACTCCTCTTTCTCTGCTTTCTCTAATGGCAAATGTAAGATTTTTATTAATCTCATTTTTGGTTTGCAAATTGCAACTGAGAAGGATTGTTTTTGTTGCCTGTGGTCAGGTCGTGGAAGTGAAAGTTGGTTTGCACTGTGACGATTGTATCAAGAAAATCCTCAAAGCAATAAAGAAGATAGAAGGTTCTTGTTTTTCCCAGCACCAATATAATAAAACATCCACTTTTTTTTTTTCTTTCTCTGCGATCCTTTTACTTTGTTTAAAACTTGAGTCCTTTGCAGATATTGAAACGTATAACGTGGACACAAAACTGAACAAGGTGATCGTTACTGGCAACGTGACAACAGAAAAAGTGATCAGAGTCCTTCAAAAGATTGGCAAGAATGCAATTGCCTGGGAAGATGATCAAAGCGATAACTGAGTAGTTTAGGGTATCATTTTTCATACTATGTAAGGTGGAATTTAATAATTTATAGATTGTGAACTGTTTAATTATATTATTAAATTTCAATTGCAACACTTCATATTTTTTATGTGTGTATGGATATCTTAGATTTAATTCTCATTTCTGTCAATATATACATAAAAAAATATTTACAAGATACACAACATGAAATTGGAGACGTGGTGAATGTTAGTTTTGTCATATATTGTTGATATATGGTGAAATTTAGTCATACTTCATATTGAACTTTACTCCGAGTATTAGCATCAATAGCGATAATCCTGGAACAATAACTTTATAAAAGTCATACTATGATTAAACTTTATTTAATGGTATATTTGGTTTAGTTATAATATAATTAAACTTTATTAAATGGTATACTTGGTTTAGGTATGCAAAGAGGATATAAATAAAGGATAATGATAACTTTACAATACAACACCATTTGATATTTACTATTTTTTCTTTTTTTTTTCAAGAAACTTTTTCTTTCTTATAAAAGTCTAAGTCTTCTTTTAATGATTATATTGTTTTTAAAAATTATAATTTTGTCTTTCAGAAATAGAATGAAAACAAAGTGAATACGAATGACACTATACTCTATGAATGTTAAATTTGAAAATGATAAAATAAACAACTTTCTGATTATATATATATATATATATATATATATATATATATATATATATATATATATATATATATATATATTTTTAAGATCAAGAAGTTCAATAATTTCTTGCGAGGGAAGAAGTTTTCATAAGTGTAGTATGATATTGCTTGTACATTCTACAAAAGAGAAGCAATATTTGCATCGTTCTTGTTTTTGTAAGTAGACGATATCTTTATAGTATAAAAACGAAGTTAGAAAACCATTTTATATGATTAAATATGTTTTTAATATATATTTATGTATATTTACACAATTTTTAAAAATAATTGTATATATAGCAGGTTAGACCCATTTTTTTCGAGTTAAACGCGAAACAAGTCAAAATAAGACAAACTTGTTCGTTTTGAGAGTCCTAAATGAAAGTATGTTTTCATTGAATAATCACTTTATTGTATGTATTCTCTTACTCAATATTTTAAATTTTTGTTGGAATATTTTGAGTTGGCAAAATTTCGTGTATGCCACGCAATATGGACACCAATTAAAAAAATGTCAGATATTAGTATATCCTTAATTTTTAGTCATATTTAGTGTTAGAGTTTACTACTAGTCTTAGTATAAACAAAACTTATTGCAACAATAATTAATTATTTCAAAAGCTATCATTACCGTACTTTTAAATTGTTAAACTTGATTTAATAACATATTTGCATTAGGCATAGAAACAAGAATAAAAATGAAGGTAGTAAAAAGTGATCACATGAAAATTGACATTTTAAAGTATAGTACTCTCTAAATGTTATATAAATGTTGAATTGGAAAATGATGAATCCTCTCATGTTCATTTTATGATCAAGTTATTGTTGAAAACAAGTTCACATTTACATCAACATATGTTAATTGTTTTTCTTGTAAGATTATACAATTAACGTTATACTAATAATAATTAATGAGGCCCCAGTTTCCATATTCATAGTTTTTGCAAATTTACTAAAAATTCTCTGTTAACATTTATATCTCCCAAACAAAGTTTTTATAAATATAGATATATATACTGGAAGGAAAACCGTTAAATATGTGAAATGCAAAATAGAAGGTGAACCTCTAGTATAGTTTTTGTGTGGGTTGTGAACATTGTAACCCTTACTCTTTTCTCATCCATCGTCTTCCATGTTCTCTCAAGGAAAAACTAGTTTTAACACAGACATAATAAGAAACAGGTTTTATTAATTCATTCATGCACACACATATGTTATGGATGTTATATCTGATGTTCAAAACAAGACATTGGTATGCCAAAATCCCTACAGCTTTGGGCACGAGAATGTTTGGCAAGGAGGCAATCCGTTAGAATCCCCCACTTGTCTTTTATTTATGCAGGTCTCTCTGATGACCCTAGTAACACAATTAACGGACATATGTCTTAAACCATTAGGCCAATCCTCTCTAGTGTCCCAAATTATTGTAAGCTTTCTTTAAACTTGATAAATGAAAAAAAAAAATGTTCTTTATTCATTTTTATTAAGTAAATAGAAATGGTAACAAACTGTGCATGGTGGTAACAGGGAGGAATGTTGTTTGGCCCTTCAGCTTTAGGGCACATAAAGGTTATACACCATTTGTTGTTCCCGGTAAAGGGTTCTGTTGTGCTTGAAACAGTTTCATATTTTGGGCTCATGTTCTACTACTTCTTATGGAGTGTTAGATTAGACCTTTTCACTGTGTTGAAGACAGAAAGGGTAGCTTTGGTTCTTGCTATATCTGTATCCATATTTTCATTGGTTATCCCTACGGGACTCTCATTCCTGTTGAAGAACTATGTTGCAATGGAAAAACAAGTTGCAGAGGCACTTCCATATATTGGTATCTCACAAACCTATACTATATTCATTAGCATAGCAGTGCTCTTGACGGATCTGAAAATCCTGAATACTGACATAGGACGATTAACCATATCAGTAGCTATTCTTACTGATATGACTGGCTTCTTTATGTCAGCAGTTACTTTTTCAATAACGCGGTGTACGGAGGGTGATATTTTGACAATAATATATTCTATTCTATCCTCAGCTTTATACGTGCTTCTTATTATATGTGTCATGAGGCCAACCATACTTTGGATGGTAAAGAACCCGGGAAAAGGTTCAACTAATGAAATTTGCGTTGTTTGTATCTTTATCTGCGTTATCCTTTCTGGATTTATGAGTGAAGTAATCGGACAACATTTTTCCATGGGACCAATACTTTTAGGGCTGTCTCTTCCAGAAGGGCCACCCATAGGAACATCTATGATGAAAAAACTGGAGACAATGTGTATGGCTTTCCTTAATCCAATCAGTCTAGCTGTTAACGGATTGCTGGTTGATATATTCAACATAGACATGGATTCTCTGTGGAGTATCTGCATCATTCTAGTTGTCGGTTTTTTTGTAAAGATTGGTGCTATCATGTTGCCGGGATACTATTTGAATCTATCCATGAAAAAATGTTGGATCATTGGTCTCCTTCTAAATGGAAAGGGTATATGTGAGCTTGTCTTCTTCAATATGTGGTTGGGAAGTGAGGTATGTATTTCACCTTCTTTTCAAACTTCCTTAAAAACCTTTTATTAGCCTTTTGTTCTTTGTATGCCAGGTAATAAATGAAGACCAGTTCTCTATCATGGTGATCTCTGTTATATTAGTAAACGTTATCTTAGTAACAGTCGTAAAATTCATATACGACCCTTCAAAACCGTATGATAATGTAAGAAGATGCACAATTCAGCATACTAGAGGAGATTCTGAGCTCCGAATTATGGTGTGCATTGACAACAAGGAAAACCTCCCTACAATCCTCAACCTGTTAGAAGCCTCCTATGCTGGTAGAGATAGCATGATTGAGGTTACAACGCTAGTCCTAGTTGAGCTTCAAGGAAGAGCAAGACCTATTCTTGTGTCTAACCAATCCCATGAGAGTACACATGGAGTCGTATACGAGTCAAATCAAATCGACAACGCGTTGAGGCAATACGCACAACAAAATGAAGAACATGTCTCCATTAAATCTTACACTTCAATCTCCTTGTTTGAAACGATGCATGATGATGTTTGTAGAATATCACTAGAAAGCGGGGCCAACATTTTGATCATGCCGTTCCATAAGAGGTGGGAAATTGATGGCACTGTTGAGGTTGCACATAGGTCCATCCGAGCCATGAACATTAAAGTCCTCCAAAAGGCACCATGTTCTGTGGGAATTCTAGTCGACAGGGGCATCTTGGGAGCCTCTCCTTCACTCTTGGGGGCAAGAGAACCGTACTATGTTGTCGTGTTTTTCATTGGTGGTGCAGATGACGTGGAGACACTGGCTTATGGCGCTAGAATGGCTAGGCATGAGTGTGTGTGTGTAACTGTGGTTAGGTTTCTTCTATTTGGTGAGGAAAATTCTAAGGACAGAAAACGTGACAGTGATCTTATAGATGAATATAGATACCACAATGCTGGAAATAACAGGTTTGAGATTTTGGATGAAGTTGTGAAAGATGGGATAGATATGTCTATATGCATAAGAAGATTAGTGGATTATTTTGACCTTGTGATGGTGGGAAGAAGACATGCACATAATGCTATGCTTCAAGGACATGATAGTTGGAGTGAGTGTGAAGAGTTAGGGGTTATTGGGGACATGCTCGCATCACCAAATTTTGTGACCAAGGCTTCAGTGTTGGTGATACAACAACAAAGAATAAGAGGGAGAGTTATTAAACCTGGTGTGAATTTGAATCAGGTGCCAAAGGATCAACCCATGCATAATGTTCCAACTAATAACAACACATTAAGTCCTTCATGTACTATTTTGGTGGACAAGCATGATAAAATGTAAATACATTCCTATTCATTATGGAAATCAAGTTAATTACTTCAAACAAAAAGGAATGAAAAATTAAAATTCATCGTGAGGTTATACTTAATGCTAAAACACTATGGTCACGTAACAAAATATAGGGGGTGGACATGGATCAGACACTTGGATTCAAATAATTGGATTAGATTTTCAACTCAAATCCATTTTTTTAGTAAAACTAGTTTGATTTTTTTTTTAAATCCAGATCCAAATATTTGGATCAAGATTTAAATCCAGTCTAAATATTTGGATCAAGTTCAAAATCCATAATCTTTTTTTTTTTTATAAAAGAAATTTAAATTGAATTTTTTAAAATTTGTGTCCTTAAGGTCAATATGACTTAGTTTGTACAGGTCGTCGGGCACGACTCGTCTGAGTCGTCAAGCCGACCCATCCTAGTTCATCTGAGTCTTTGGGTCCGTCGGGCCCATTTTGGCCATCGGCTTTGCCTAGCCCGTTCGGTTCTTCGAGCCCGCCTGACCCTTTTAATTCTTTAGGCACGTTTGGGTCTTCAGGTCTGCTTGACCCGTTCGAGTCTTTGGGCCCGCCTAACCTTTTTTGGTCATCGGGCTCGCCTGGCCCGTTTGGGTCTTCAGGTCTGCCTGACCCGTTCTGGTCTTCGGGCTCACCTGACCCGTTTGGATCTTTGGAATTGCTTGACCCATTCGGGTCTTCGGGCCCGCCTGGCCCGTTCGGGTCCTCGGGCCCGCCTGGCTCATTTGGGTCATCGGGCTCGCCTGGCCCGTTTGGGTCTTCAGGTCTGCCTGACCCGTTCTGGTCTTCGGGCTCACCTGACCCGTTTGGATCTTTGGAATTGCTTGACCCATTCGGATCTTCGGGCCCGCCTGGCCCGTTCGGGTCCTCGGGCCCGCCTGGCTCATTTGGGTCTTCGGGCTTGTCTGACCCGTTTGAGTCTGCGGGTCCGCCTGACCCGTTCAGGTCTTTGCACCCACTTGGCTCGTTCGGGTCATCGAACTCACCCAAATTTTCAGGTTGTTGGACCCGATCGACTCGTCTGGTTTGTCGGGCCCACCTAGCCCATTCATATATTTAAGCCCGTCCAACCTCTTATGGTCGTCGGGCTCACCTGACCCTTCAGGGTCGTCGGTCCTGTCCGGTCCGTAGAGGTCGTCGAGTAAGGCCTGTCCGAGTCTGAATTTAGCATAATGCATCTCAACCTTTAGTCTAACCCAACTAAGAATTTAAACGTAAAATTTGAATTGAATTTTTTGGATTATCTATATTTAAAAATCTTAATTTATAGAATGTATATCTAATCCATAAAATATATAAAATATAAATTAGATTGAAATCCATATCCATTAAATGAATTTTAAATGGATTGGATTTTTAATAAAATAGATTTTAAATAGATCGAATCAGATTTTTTTGTTATTATACCACCAATGTCTTAAATAGTGTTTGGATAGAGAACTGTTTTGGAAATAAATAATGGGTTTGGAAGTGGATAAAAAATAATTCATTTTTATAAAATTATTGAAATTTTTTATGAAAATATTTTTGGATAAGAAATTTAAAATCTTAATAAGAATATGTATTAGATTACTTAAAATTAAAATATCTAAAATTTCATCTAAAAAAAAGTAAGACTTTAAAGTTGTTACTATCCTATTTTTTTCCTCTGTTCTTAATATTCACTCGTCAATTTTATTTTTGTTGGAGTTTTTTTTTTTCAAATATTTACCGCAAAAAAATCCTTCTCAATCGTTGTCGATGAAAAAACTACTGAAAAAATTCAATTAATAATATCATAAAATTAAATATAATTAATATTAGTATAAATAATTGTGGTTGATATTAAAAAAAAGTAATTTTAATCGACGATACTGAAGAATTTTTTTTGTTAATGTCAATTGAAAATTTTTGTATGAACTTTGAAAAAAAAATAGTATTAGTCAAGACTAACTAACTAAAAAATTACTAATATTAACATTTTGAAATTATTAATAATATATTAATATTTAAATAAATTTTTGCATTTCTTGATAAATAAAGTATTTTATTTGAACAAGAAAATTTTAAAAAAATTGAATTATGTATTTAGTTTTAGCAGCTTTCTTTGTCTGGGTCACTTACAGAGCAATAAAAGCAACTTCAATGGAATACCTATTATCTCCTCAAACCATGTTGTTGTTAGCTTCATTTCAATATCTTTTTCTCAACCTTCTACAATGTTCTACAGAGGGTACCTTCTTCTTCTTCCCCAATCAAGTTTCTGCCTTTTTTATTTTAAAATTTTAAGTTTAATTCTCTATTTTCTATTTTGTTCTTTACGAAATTTGAACTATTTTCGCTCTCCGAACAATTGGGAGTGAGAAAGATGAGAATTATTGGAATGGGATGTGGTGATGGAAATGAAAATATTGTTGCAGGTGGTAAGCTTTTCTTTATAGATCACGTGATTGGATCGTCTCCTCCTTTGTTTGTTTTTGCCTTAAAAATGTAACTTTTCCAGAATTCGAGAAAAAACAAATATCAACCAACGAAAGAAATCAAATCTTTGTAGCTCATGAACTATATTGCTATTCCTAACAAATAGTTATGAACATTTATTATTTTTTCTATCCACTTTTGCATACTAATCAATCTCAGAGGCGCATATAATAAGAAAACTCCCTTAACTTATATTAAAATAAATATGAAGAAAGAAAAAGAAAATAAACATAAAATCCGAATGTTCCATGTTTTTTCTAAAGATTTTTTTTTTAATTATGAATAATGAATTGTGTATTGTCCTGATAAATCTTTGTATAGATGTAATTATATTTTTAAAATTAAAAGAATTCAACTATATGTTAATGCTTTATGGAGGGCAACCTTCTAAGAAGATGACGAAGCAAACAAATACTTAAGTTATGTGATAATTATCTAACAATTAACTTAGTCACAAATTTGGACATAGATCTCCTAACTTTTGGATTCTTATTTAAAAATTATTACTCATTAATGTGAAACAATAATAATATATTGAAAAGTGAAGTTAGATAAACTGTTCTCAAATTTATATATATATATATGATATTATATTAACATATGAAGGTGATGATGTTTTAATATTATTAAATTAATATACAAAATAAATTTATATTTATTAAAATTAAAGTAAAACAAATGAAAGAAAATAAAAAAAAATAATTATTGTTGGATAGAAAAAAAAAAGAAGAAAAAATAGACCGTTTATAAAAGACATGTTAGAATAACAGTTAATTTTTAAAGTTTTAATAAATTATTATACTGTAAAAGATAAAATTGAAATTATAAAATATATCTTTTTATATTTAGTTATATATATATATATATATAAATTATTATATTATTTTACTTATAAATTTGTTTGACTGTTGGATGCATGTTATCATATTATTAAAATCAAGTGGAAACTGGTTAGCTTTTAAAATAGCAGGGTGTCAAAATATCAACTAGTTAATAATAATACTTTTTGTTATTTTTTATTTAATATTTTTGTTATTATTATTACTATTTTATTATATTATAATACATAATAATATAATTGATTATGTTTATATAACATAACTGATTATCATGTTAATTATAATTGATTATAGCGTATAAGCAAAGAAAACAAAGGGCAAAATTATAATATAATTATTTTCAGTCGGCTTTCATCTTATTTATGCTTATGTTTAAGGAAAGAACAAAAAGTTCTCACGCGCAATTCTAGACATGAATAACCGTAGCAAAGCATATTTTTAATGTTCGTACATTTTTATTGTTGCGAAAGGAAGTTGGGAATGCCGAGAAAGTGGTGAAGCAATGGTCGATGTAGACTTGTCGTGTCTCAAACGTGTGGCTAAAATAAATCACACTTCAAAAATGTTTTTTCTTATGACTCTAAAAGGTGTTCATTGGGGACACGATAACCGAGTTCACAATCTTAAAAAACAAAAAGTACCCTTTTTGAGTAGTGCAATTTGGGTGTTATGTTACTTGGGTTTGTCCAATTATTGTTAAGAAACAAAAAGTTAGTACTTTTAATCGAAAATAAATTATATGAAATACCTATTTTTTAGTTTTAATAGTTGCCTTTGTTGTCTTCCTGTAGTGAAAAAAAACTAATAACAAGTTAATTCAGTTTCTGTTCACGAAAACATTAAATATGGTGTGTTTTCTTTTTTCAAAAGAAAAGTGTAAGGAATCTTAAGATGGTAGCTTAAAAAGTTGGCGAGAAAGAGCAAAAAGCTTACACATAATAAAATAATAAATAATAGCGTTACGCTTGAAATTGGCGTAAACGTGTATGGCAAGTGATAGAGGAGCATTAAATTCGATGCTACCCTCGCCCTAATTGAACAGAGCAAATCCTCTGATACTGTTGTTTTCCTCAGGTTATCTCATTCATTCTCCTTTGTTTCTCATCTCATTCTCAACTCAACCATGTTAACATCATCTTCTTCATCCTCTTCCCAAACCCTCAGAATTGGCATAGTTGGATTCGGCACCTTTGGCCAATTTCTGGCCAAGACAATGATAAAACAAGGCCACTCTCTCTCTGCAACTTCTCGATCCGATTACTCCGACATCTGTCTCCAAATGGGCATTCACTTTTACAGGTAACTCAATACACATTTTTTTTTATGTTTTCTTCCAAAAACCTCACTCACTACTTAAGATTTCTATTTTCAACCACATATGTTTTATCCACAAAACCCAAATTAAAACCTTTCTCGGAGAAACCAAGTTCAATTTCATTCAGATTACATCAATATGTGCATACCATGCATGTGGTCTAGTTTGTACCACTACACCCATTTACCTCACCTTTCCCAGTGCGGCATTTGGATACACAAAAACCATTTTTATGTCGCATTTGTATGTTAAACATTAGTATTATTGTTGTTGTTGCAGGGATGTCAGCGATTTCCTTGCTGCTGACATAGATGTGATATTGTTGTGCACATCGATATTATCGCTATCCGAGGTTGTGGGGTCAATGCCACTCGCTTCCCTGAAGCGCCCAACACTGTTTGTTGATGTTCTTTCAGTGAAAGAACACCCGAGAGAACTTCTGCTACGAGAGTTGCCACTGCACTCAGACATTCTCTGTACTCACCCTATGTTTGGACCTGTCACCGGCAAGAATGGATGGAAAGGTCTCACTTTCATGTATGACAAAGTTCGGATAAGAAATGAAGATATCTGCTCTAGTTTCATCCAAATTTTTTCCAGTGAGGTAGGTTAATAGCATCAACAATACACATCAATGACCAAAGAAGAAAGAAAAAAACAGAGTGTGGAAGCTAAGTAACTTTAGACGGTGACTCTGCATCTGATAAATCAAGATATAAGATATATCTAACTATACTCCTACAAGCAAGGTTATATGTCCCCATCATGGAATAAAGTATCAATTCTCATAAACATGGTCATGGTCATTATTGAAAAATTAATGAGTAAACAACTCAATCTTCAATTCTCCCCAGTAGCTAGTATGAACAGAGTCGATATAAGTTTGGATCATCGTTGGGTGGTTTACAAATGAAGTCAAAAAAATCAGTTCTGAATCCTTGCATTTATTGTTTAGTGATCCATTTCCTTTTTTTTTTTATTACGCCAGGGTTGCAAGATGGTACAAATGACTTGTGAGGAACATGACAAAGCAGCTGCGAAGAGCCAATTTATTACACACACAATTGGCAGGTATGTAGCCTTTCACCAATCTTAATAAACCTTCGACAAACACATAAATTCTCACTGGATGAAACTCTTTTGTGGCTTCTTCATCAGAACATTGGCAGAAATGGATATTCAATCCACACCTATTGACACCAAGGGCTTTCAGGAACTTGTTAAATTGGTATGCTTGTTATATCATTTCCCCTAATTTCTCTAAAAGCTTTCCTTCGTTTTTTTTTACACTACTAGCCACAGTGTAATATGTGCTGTTATTTAACAAATTGAAATTACTTGCAGAAGGAGACGATGGTAGGAAATAGTTTTGATTTGTTCAGTGGATTATACGTGTATAACAGATTTGCCAGACAAGAGGTATGGAACTGCCAGCCAGATGCTTAAACATATATCAGGATTTATTTTTAAATCTTTATTAACTACTAACCAATCACTTCAAGATAGACTCACGGATTGCGAAAATTATGCAGCTGGAAAACCTTGAACGTGCCTTGCAAAAAGTCAAAGAAACGCTGGTTGAAAAGAAGAAAGAGGAGCAGGGTCAAGAAAAGATATGATTTTATTTATAATTTTATATGATAGAGATATATTCTCGAACAATCAAATTTCCTCTTGTTCCAGTCATAAATTATTCCCATTTCAGTTTTACAGTTACCAAAATGAAGTCAACTAATAAACCAAATACACTTGCATATGTTCGATCTTGCTATAAAAATGTTGGACGATCTTGTTCCCAGCATATACTGTGATTTCATGAAGCTAAAAAACAGATATTTAGTCCTCAATGTCACCATTTAACTCAAGTTTGTTTCATTTAATCAACTTCAACTCCCTTAATTTTAAGCCAGATCTTAACTACCACTTCCTTTCCAAATAAACCAATCAGAACATTCTCTGGGGTCTTGACATGAGCTTTCTGGTATCCTAATCAATCTATCCGCAAAGTGTGTATTCCCTGTTGGATTGTACAGAAATAATCTAAGCCAAAGGTTACTGCAAAGATATAGAAAAGTTCACTGCCCCGTTATAAATTGATAGCGTAAAGGTGTACAAACGTCAAACTCTATGAGAAAGTTCAAAACAAGTGCTCCTGATTTTTTATACCATATTAACAAGACTTACCAAGACATAAATACCTTTAGCAAAGAGTAGGTAACAACTTGTATTGGTTTCGATTTGCGTCACTTTTATCTATTCCACTTGTTACATTTATAAAGAAAAATATTATATTCACCAATCTGTGAAATGGGAAATATCAAAACGTATACAAGTGAGCTGTCCAAGGAATTGTACAGAAGCTAATTAACAAGAGACAGCAAGAGATTATGATGAAAACAATAACCTATTCCTCTGTGCCTACATTACCAGCTTTTCAAGAATAATACAAATTACCAAGAAAAAAAATGTCGCAACGTATCGTCACCTCATTTATTTTTCTATCTCATCAATGGTGGCTTCTTCTGCTTCGTTGCATAAAATTGCAGCACTATTCGGAGAATCTGAGGTTGGCGACTCTGTCTTTCTAACTTGCAGGCCAGTAAAGCGCGCTAGGTCAATCCATTGCTGCAGCAATTCATGAAAACATCAAATTTGAAAACTCCAGTACAGATTTAGACATTAATGTACAGATGAATATTTCACATAAAAATGAATTATACTCCAGTGGTTTCGAAGCTAAGCCAGTTCAAATTATGGCACTTTAGAAAACCAAAGATGTCATTGTTTATTTTTTTTCTGTATTTTGGTATTTCACTAACTATAGTCAAAGAGCAATATTGGTCATTCACTAACTTCAGAAAAACAAACGACTTATATTTCCGCGAAATTAAGAATATTAAATGACTTTATAAATAATACTTGAATTTAGGAAGTCTAGTTTTCAATCATAAATAAATGAAATCCGCTAACAGACGAGGTTGGGAACATTAAGCATTTGAAAGTGAACAAAAGCAGATTAAAGATAGGAAAACAGACAGACCTGGGTTCCCCAATAGGAATTGACAGTCCGTGCTACAAAAGAAAGCATATTTACAAAGAATGTCTGGGAAGCAAACTGTTCAGAAATCCGATGCTCCACTAACCCAGCAATTACCTGCCAAAAAAATATTATAATTTCCGTACTAATGCAGAACAGATTAGATTTTAAATGGATAGGTATATATAGAATATATAATATAACCAAGGATGTAGCCTCAGATGAATTAGAGAAAATTACAAAATCATATTATATATATATGGGTATTTAGTAATATAGTATTTGGTTGGAAAATAAAGGAGGGGAAGGAAGGCAAAGATTTTATAATACTTTCTTTTTTTGGTTTGAAGATTTGGATGAATAGAGAAGAGAATAAAGGGGAGGAAAAATCCCTAATTTACATTCGGAGAATTTGGAGAGAGGAGAAAGTTTTACACTAATTGGAGTAACTATCCTTCATTTTCTACAGAAAATGGGTTCAATCTTGCATTTGTCACATATCAATAATAACCAAAATTTTATACAGCGACAAGTCCACTACATACCTGATAACGGAGATTTGCAGAAATTCCAAGAAAGCAAGCATATATTACAGCTGTTTTGAGTACTGGTGACCTTATAATCTGTTGTTCAGTGACAACGGCTGGATTAAGGAATTTACGGATTCCGTATAGAGAATTTGATGAAGCCACGGCTCCAATGCTTGAAATAAATCCAACACTAGCAAGTTTTAGCCCACCAAATACAACTGATGCAATTCTATGATTGAGGTTCCAGTTTGTCCCTGCCAGATTCTTTTGAAATGCATTGTCCGGGATGGAACCTAGAAGTCCCATTAGAGAACCAATGTTGTCAGGTGCTTTCATCTCATCAGCATATGAAAGGAATGACAAAGTTGGTGCAGGAAGCCACACTGTAAAAAAATCAACTACTGATCCTCTGACAGTGTCTGTAATAACGTAGTCAAGCTCTTGGAAAAAATTATCTTTTCGCTTTTCATATTGCGCCAACAATGTAGTTGTTATTGATATGGCTTCTTCTATGGCTAATCTGTGCAAGAATTTGGGATCTGCCAACAATCTTTCCCTGAAACCCTATATAAAGAAGAACCGGATGAAGGGGTAGGAATATGAAGGTAACAAAGTGATGAAATTTTCTCATGATTAAAAGCAGAGTATTTTTCGAATAAAAAATTTACCTGGAAACGGTGAGTGAGTTCTGAAATCAGAGGATACTGCTCTAGATCAAAGAAGTTCTGCAAAACCTCTGGAGATACTAAACCAAGATCAATTCCCTTTTGAAGATCCTAAAATCAAAACGAAAATACAACCCTTCACAATGACAACCAATATTCGCATACCCTATTTAATGTTAAATCAAAGAAAAGTAAACAGATGCATAGAAAAAATAACTGCATGTAGTAGCACACCAACAATCAAAGAATCAAACGCAAGTATGCAACTAATGCAAATTTAGTATCATCAGTGACTGTTCAATTATTCTCCAAAAACCTTGGAACCCATGTATGCCAAGATATACACCAGGGTTACTTTATTTTAAGGGTAAGAAAACAGAAATAACGACTTCATTATCACAATTAACCCATTGGAAAAGTTTTGAAGTCCTTAAATCATCGTATATTGTTGCGCAAAGAATCTAACCTCAAAAGGAATATGAATTTAATGGAAGAGTAAGATAGCACAGAGAAAGAGCTACAAAATGATAAACGTTAAATTGAAATCCCCCGCACAGTTGGTTGAGCTGCATAGTTGGTGTAAATTGAAACAATGCAAAACAGAGATATCAATTAAAGGGACTAGGGACCCTTTTTGCATATTTCATATGAAGTTGAAACTATTTTATTTGGCAACAATTATAAAAAGTGCTTATAATTTTGACTTTTTTTCAGCTCCTACTCAAAGTAGCTTCTAAAAATCAATAGATATGTTTAGAAGTGATTTTCATGGAAAAATTTGAAACAAACAGGCTCTAAAATGCTCATCAAATACCAAAGTTATATTACATACAAAAAATAAAATAAAATTTAATAGGTATAGACACAAGACTCCTAGTAAAAGCAAAATCTCTTGTTTGTATCACCTAAATGGACAATGAGAGGAAATAATAAAGGGCCAAAACTAGGAAGGAGAGGATCTACAGAGCAAGAAAAGTAATAATCAAGCAAACTAGTGACTGTAAATGCTAGCTAACCTGTGGTAGGGCATCTCGCCTCCGCCCAGCAGCATTCATTACGCGAGCAATCTCAGCACGATCAAAGCAATTTCTACTACAGGGTCTGGCAGCAGAATACCACAAAAAATCAGCCACAGGAACTTCTCCTTCTCTGCGAATGAATTGTCTTTCAGGGTCAAGTAATATAACTACTTGGTTTTTCTTTTGTATTTTTCCTGAAATTCTAGCTGGCACCCCGGTTCCTCTAGATCCATACGTAACATGGCTTGCACCAGTCACAACAATTAACATACCAGTGGACCCTCCATCAAGCACATTTTGTAAGATAACCTGGGACATACAATACTCATCAACTACTTTAGCCTGTGCCGAAAGGTATGAGCTCGGACCAAAAGGAATAGACAGATTTTGAGTACTATCGACTGAAGGTCTACGTGAGATAGAAGTAAAGCCCGATACAAAGCCCGAACCAGCTGGAGGAGCATAAAGTTTACGTTCAGCCTTTGTAAGCCCACGAATTCCTTCTGCTTGGACAGTTCTTAAGATCTGTTAATGACAAAAATGATCAAACCATAATTATCATCTTTATAAGTCTTGAGTCTAGACCTAGCAATACAAGAAATGAGCCTAATCCTACAGGGTAGAGTTGGTTAGATGAATCAATTGAAACCTTTCAGCTCTATCAAAAACCAAATTTTAAGTAAAACATCTAATGAAAAATCGATTTAATGCTCCTAAAGTTTTCTCAGGTCGTCCCCTATCAACAGATTATCTTCCCTTAATGACCAAACTATCTAAGGAAACTTTCCATAATCGTCATTTTTTTAAAATAAAGTGTTCATTTGACCTTTTGTTTAATATGGGAACTTGAAGATTAGGAGCTTTTCAGGGCTTGTCTTTTATACATTAAATATTTATAGTCCTAATGCAAGTAAAATCGTTACAGCTTCCATTTTACTAAATATCTGCTCCTACCTTTTCAACTTGTTGTAAATCAATTTGACATGCACGTTGATTATCTAACATTTGCCAATTTCTCCTAATTAGCCACAACCATAATTTTCAGAGACAAAATAAATATTTGAAAGATTATCATGAGTTTGGGAAACAAAATTGACGTACCTTCAGCGGAGTACCACAAGCGACTAGACGGATTCCATTTTCACGACAGTAGTTCAGAATAGGTTCATACTCCTGCCATCTTTGAAGTGGCCAATGCAACGTATAAGACTTCAAGGTGTCTCCATCTATCCTGCCATGAAAGTTGAATTTTAGTACAAACAATGCAGAATCACGGAAAGCAGTCTGACAAAAGAAGCAGAGATCAACAGAAATATAGTGAGCCAGGAAAGAGAGAGGCAGACAGAAATCTTTAACCAACAAAAAAGTACTTTTCAATCATTAACAACAATGGAAAACTTCTTAATTCAGGTAACAAGACATTCTGAAAAACAAATAAGAGCATAGCAAACATCACTAATGAAACAATTTTAAAGTCGACATGTCATTGGAGCATACCATACCTCTAATTCCATGGATTAATATTCACTTTAACAGGAAAACATTCAGATTCACATAACTAGAAGATTCTTCCTCAAGTCAACAATTGTAATAATAACAACAAAGCACCCCCAATTTACATGTTCGTAATCAACTCCATGCTGTTTGCTCCACTCAATATCTCGTTTATTTAACTTCTTCCAAAAGAATGGAATTCACGAGTAGATTTTAGCTCAGAGGACAAATTAATTCATTTTGCCTTCTTATTTTCTGATCCTATAACTACTCACTGAAAAGTTAATCCACACAGGACTCACGCAAGAATCTAAACATTAATCACAAATTCAAAGGCATTATTACTTCTTCTCCATATACTGGTTGAGCGGTTCCTGAAGATTAGAGGGAAAAGCTTCCAGCGCAAGAGACAGTTTTTTTTCCTTCTCCGAACAGCGCCTATGCAAATTTTTCACAATCTCAAGCTCCAACTCCCTATCGTCTCGAACCGGAACCTGTTCCGCTTCCCCCAAATACACCACTCGCGCATTCATCAACTTCTCCCACACCTTCCCTTTCTCTTTCCCTATCGCCAACGGTTCCCCTATCACCGCCGCGTCGTAAATCCTCGACGTTATCACTTCCTCCTCCTCCTTCTTTTTCGCCTCCTCCAGCTTCGGCGCTGTCGGAGCCAATTCCGCCGCCTTCTCCTCCGCCCTCGCTGCCGCCGATAACAGAACCGACGCGCCGGCAGCCAGGAACGGTACCATCAGCACGCCGCGCCGGCTGCTCCGAGGTTGACTATAATCGCCACCGGAGCCGCTCGGATTAGAAGCCGCAGCGACGCGTGTGGAGTGGCGAACGGACAGGTGGACGCGGCGGAGTTTCGCAGTCCAGATGCGACGGAATTCATTGGCGGCGGCGGCGGCGGCGGCATGGAGAGATTCCGCCGGGGCGGCACGTGAGGAAGCGGTGGCGCGAAAGAAAGGCACGTGCGGGAGTGGAGTAGCGAAAGAAGAAGCCTGAGTGTGTGGCTTCATTTGCTTTCAGTTGGGGCCTTCTCACCAACCGCAAGGTTTAAACTTTGTCACTTCACTTTTTCATTCTGCCACCACAACAACGCCACACCATGCATTACAACAAAAGGATTCGTTTATTTTCAGCCTTTCAATATTGCATAATCATTAGTATTGTATTTATTTTCGAAAAACTTTTTTCTTAATATATATATATATATATATATATATATATATATATATATATATATGTGTGTGTGTGTGTGTGTGTATAATTCTAACTGACACATATTTTGACAATAGAAATTTTGATTTTGATCTGCTAGCCTTTTTTTACAGAAAAGTTAAACATACATTCCGCAAGATATTAATTATTATTTACTTAATTTTGTTTAAATATAAGTTTGCAAATTTTACTCTTTATTTAATCAATTTTACATCTAACTTTATAGATTTTAATAAAATATAATATATATATATATATATATTAAAAGAGTACGCTAAAAACTATATTTGTTTCCCCTCATTAAAAATTCTAGGTTTGAAAAATGAAAATTAGTGAAACTATTAAAATCTTAGAAAACATTGGAATATACTTTTTATATGTCTAATATTGAGTTCGTAATTTTGGTGGTGGTAAAAAATTGAGAGTTATATTGTTTGATTTTATAATTGAGATTATGACGTGAACTATAAATGGAAAGCCTCAGATTTGAATGTCTACGTGAAGCACCGGTGTCCACACGTGAAAATTGGAGTTATCCGTTCCCCAATACCAATCTTCCACTGTTTTGGAATTTTGTTTGAAGATAAAATCGATCAGAGTCAGATGTGTATCAGCACAATTCTGAAATGGTGGCTGAAAACAATACTTCAAAGTTGAAACCCAGGTGACGTGTCATTGTATGGATTTGTATTGAATATTGACAAACAATAAGGGGCAGAAATCAAAATAAAAACTGACAAATTCTAGTTCAAGTATACAATTACAACGTCTACAAGTTAGAACAGACTCACTCCTTCATATATGAATTACTATATTTCTAAATGTAAGTAATATCTTATTTATTATAATTAAGTAATCACTTAATCACATTCCTCAATGTTTCGTCTATGTCATCAACATTTTTAAATTCGACTGAAATTTCAAAAGAAAATTAAAATATATAAAGATAAATACACATAATTATCAGTATTATAATCTATTTTAAAAAAATAAAAAGTGTAATAGTAAACGTCGTTGTCGGTGAATTCTGTTTCATTTTATAAAACAAGGTTAAACTGTAAAATTAGAGATGAAAATGTGAAATGGATTATTTAAATCAATGTTTAGAATCCAATACCAATTAGGATTCGATAAATTTAAACGATAGGTTATCTTTTATTGTCTAAAATTTATTATCAACCTCTTCAACTTTCAACACTCATAAATATAGTTGGTGAATTATACCTAAGTAGACTAAGCAAAGGTAAGTACATAGCCAAGACCGCCTAGACATGGTCCCACGAATAAAATCAATAAATTGATAACCATTCAAGTAGAATATAATGGTCCAAGCCGCCCACCGTAAAGAATTGTGTGTAATAAATAGGTAACGTTTAACTTAGAATATCACAAATAAGGTCCCTAATACCAACATACATTAACCCAAGGCCTGGACTAAGCCCAGACCCATCTAGAATCCAAACACTGGCCCAGTCCATAAGGATGACAGACATAATTAATAATCCTATAAATACACGTGGACTCCAACAATTAAGAGGTACTTTTTTATTAATTTTTTAACCCAAGATTTGATTTTGAGAGACTTTTTTGCTGACTTGATTGTCGGAGTCCTCTCTCCAAATAAACCCTAAGGGTCCAGACCGTATATGCTAGCATATATGATTAAGGTTTGTATGTTGTTTTAATTTTAATTTTGTCGCCCAAAATTTTGGTATTGCTCATTTTCATTTCTAATATCTTTTAGAATAATTATTCCAGTACCATAAAGAACTTCTTGGCAATTATATATCCAAAGATATTTTTTAACATAATTATAATCTCTTCAAAATACATTTTCCACCCACGAGTTAATATGTAACCTACTTCTTTATTTCATGATTTATTACCACATCTGGTAAGAGCTGAACCAATCAGAAAATCTATAGATTAAATTTAATTAAAGAAAATATAATATAAAATAAGATTATTCCTCCCTTTAAATCAATCAAGTCCAGTACACAAATACTCTACTAATAAACATTGAGTGGTATTTTTTCTTGTAGATAAATATTAATTGTCACATTTTGTTATTGGAAGAAATTGAACTCAACCTTTCTCACATTTTCTAAATTTTCTAAACTCTTTAAGCCAACTTTATAATTTTCAAGTATTAATATAACTCCCGAGTATTAATGTGGAGAATTGAATCCACAGCCTCTCCTTCCTTCTTCGTTCTAACTTTAACCATACATAGGAAGAATGTTATTGGTAGGTCTTGGATGCTAACCATTACCTTGATCAATAATCTCAACATAACCAATCTCGTAGAAAACGAGTTTCGGTTACTGTTTGGTCAGAATTTTGCTGTGGATGCTACATTTCTATTTATCGCACTACGGTATTTCTATTTCTGGTCCAGAATCTCAAAAAAAGTTCTGCGCAATTATTTCGGGAGAAACTAAACAATAAGTAGCTAGCGATCAAACTCCAGCAACTAAGATACATAAAGAAGGTCGTCTCAGAATACATTCATTCCAGTACAATTTAAGCAATTGATATACAAAGTATGATTTTCAATTATTCGTAACCTATTAAAAACTTTTTCCAATATGCGAATAGCTCCCTAATTAAAAAAAAAAATGCCTCATGATTGATCGGAACAACAGGAAAAGGCTAGCTCACTTGATGTCATGAAAAGATGGCAAGACAGCAATAAGGGGGTCTCCGTAACCAACAGGCTCTGTAAATCACAAATAAAAACAGTAAGAAATTCATCACAGATATGGATGAGAGTGTAAGTAGCAAAAATAAGTTTAAATATGGATAATTTGGCTGTGCATTGACAGCTATCTCTAGATATTGCGAAACAACAGACTAGGCCATCAATAAATCACAAAAAACTATACATAGCAGAAATCAAGACCGTCAAGAGCTAAACAACGTTTTTCCATTCGGTCAGTAGTCAACACTAACTAGATAACATATGAAGAAAACTAACAGCACAACTAGCTACACACTGTAAATGACAATGAATTAAAGTAACCTATCAGGAACATCCCTGGGACGGATAGAAAAATTATACAAGATTCGAGATTTCCACAGTTTGGTGTGATAATTAAATAAGAGTATCTTCAACCTTGTTTACATTAAAATTATTGATTACACAAGATATAAAACAATATATAAAATTAAAATTAATATAACTAATAATTTTTAACCAATTAAAAAAATGCAAACACAAATGCACTATTAGATTTATGTTATGTTTCCGCTAGTAACTATAATATTTATATTGAATAAATTAGTAAATTATTTATTATTTAAAAGTAGGTGTAGATATGAACCAATGATTTTTAAAACCAAAAAACTTCTTTTTTTGAACCTGTTATTAATATTAATAATTATATATTTAATAATATGTATTATATATAAAATTATTATGCAAACAGGCCAGCTTGGTAGGTTTCTTTTGAAGCCTAAAAGCTTAGGCCAGGCAACCATGTCAAAGGCCCCTGACAGGTTGCCTAGCCTATCTTCATCCCTACATATGGGTTAGAAAATGGTTATCTTCATCCCTACATATGGGTTAGAAAATGGTTAGTACTAAATACTTGTTTGGACAAACTTCTCCATAAACACTTCTACAAAAACAATAGAAAATGAAATAATCTTCTCCATAAGCTAAAACTAACTTATGCACAAAATTAATAAAAAAAGAATTAACTTATGCATCAACTAATTTTAATTTATCCAAAAGCTAATTTCAACTTTCCTTCCTATTTTTCTCTTCCATAAGTATTCATGGAGAAGTTTATCTAAACATACCCTAACTGTCCAAATTGGTTAACTTCCATTAGTGACATGTCAATAAATCTATGCATTTTTTTTAAAATAGGGTCATAGACATCTTTATACCTCCATCATCAACAACTAGCTTCAACACTACTCCAGCCACATCAGTCTGCAAGATTTCAAAAATAAGACTAGTTAGAAATAGTAAATATTAAGAAACCACAATTACAAAAACTGAGAGATCACCTTAACCGGAAGTCCAGTGCCAAACTGGTCCAAATAACCGATGATTTGCCCTTCTGTGACTAAATCTCCCTAAAATTCAATTAGGAAATAAATAAATTGAAAATCATTATAGTCAGGCCAATAAAAGTGAGGTTCTCAAGCAACTTTATGAAGTAACTGTACCATACAAAGTATACCAATAACAATGAGTGAGTACCAAAGAATATTTATTTGTCTCTGAGACTATCACTGTTGATTATAATCAGTTTTTTTTTTTTCGTTTTAAGTTCTTTTAGTAAAAGACTTTACACTTATTCCGAAAGCAAACATATGCATGTTAACAAGGTCACATAGGGAGACTAAGCTGATACATAGTCTCCAACTATTATGTCTGCAGTATTACGTGGGGCAGCTCACAGCAGCTGGGCCCCTAAAGCAGAAACAACCAGTTTCACCCCTGCAAATCTTATTGACCAACAAACACATGTGCCAAAATTCAATGGTGGAGTTTACGATGAGAAAGCTCGACGCAGTATCATGTGATCTAGCTCATAACAAATTGATGAATATTGACAAGCACGTCAGACGCACCTCTTTACAGATAGGAGGTTGTCTCTTGCCTTTCACTGTTCTACCTCTTCGGAAGAAGCCAACCTAAGGAGAAACAAAGATCAGTGATAGCAAACTCTACATAGCTCAAGCCAAATATAACTAGTGAAGGCAGAAGTTAAAACATAAATTATTGATGAATGACATACCGTGGGAGATGGTACTAAGACATAAGTGGTGGTACCAGAAGCCTCCAATGCTGCCAATCTTGGTGATTTCTCTCTGAAAGAATCTATAAATGGATTTTTCTTTTCTGGAGATGATTTTGGAGGTGATGGTGGCAGGGTACCAGGTGCTGATTCATCCATAGGTTTAGATGGAATAGGCGGAGGAGTCGTTGGTGAAATGTTAGACAAAGGAACCGTTGTTGCTCCAATGTTTCGCTTAATATGCATTTCAAAATCTCCAACCTATAACAATACTAGTCAACTAAGGTCGTGTACAAGGTCATCCAGCTAAAAGCATGCTTCTTTTGATGAACCACACAGATATAACAGACAGCGTTGTATAAAAATAAAGCTGACATGATACAAATTTTTAATCAAATTTGAACTGCAAAAAAATAATTGTAACGAGATAGGACATTAGGCACAAAGGCACCACAATCTCAAGTTGCAATTACAACATGCTACAAATTTTGGTAGAAAAAAAAAACATTAATATCATTACCTCATTTTCTATAAGCGTGATATCTTGAGTAAATTAAGAGCATCCTTAGACAGAAGTTTCAACACACAGTATATGACAGAGCTATAGACATACCCATCCAGCCACTGATTTCAGTGTGTGAATAATTGCAAATAAACAAACCATATAACATTCACGGAAGTTTTCTTTTTCAACCTTACTATTAATTTATAATATCGCACTTCCAATTTTACAAAAGGATAAACAAGACGGAAGAAGATCACCTTTACTTTCAGTTCAGCAATTTCAGTCTCATCACACACCTCTAATACCAAAGCCTGATCATAAGCAAACAAGACATAGCAAGTGATTTTATCAGATTCACATTCAAACAGGAAAATAAATAGTGCAATTATGCAGTCTTGGATAAAAGCCAATATACTAGCGCTAATTCCCACCAAAATTATCATTTTTCACTAATGAAAATATGCTTGGCTGGTAAATAAGGACAGAATAGCTATAGACCTCAAATCCATTAGGAAAAGTAGTAGCTTGCAAAGGCTTTTTCTCCAACGAGCCTTGTGGAGTACTATCTGAAGAAGCTGCAACATCTTCAATAATTGCAAGGTCAAGGAACTTGAATATAAATAAAAAAAATAGTAAAAGGGAAGCTATTCTAATAGCCAACTACAACACAGT